>Ga0123353_10005492_pt1 | contig 16654 bp, 10 predicted proteins | sample TergutLab28metaG_3_FD_92763 | JGI IMG/M metagenome (GOLD analysis project Ga0123353, IMG submission 92763) | Labiotermes labralis P3 segment gut microbial communities from Petit-Saut dam, French Guiana - Lab288 P3 | ecosystem: Host-associated > Arthropoda: Insects > Digestive system > Gut ...
GCCCCCCCCCCCCCCCCCCTCGAAGTACATAATGCCGCTTGCAGCACAAGTTCGTATGTTGTCGAGTCCCTGAGCTGTGACGGGGAAACTTAACGTGAACTGAGGTTCGTAACACGGGTACAGCTATGCTCTCATTATCTACAGGGCGATTCTGTCGCTAGAGGCCCCAGACTATTGTCTATAAATAATTTGGGGCCTCTAACGACAGAATCACACTGCAGTATGTCTCAGCGGACGCAGCGACGTGAACTTGCGCCTGGTGCCATTCTTCGTCCCTAGTAAGGTGTTTTGTTGGGTTGTCAGTTGGTTTCCAGTATGGACCAGTGGTGTGCAAACGTTTTTAACCATGGACCACCCATTCACGAGTGACTGAGTGAAGTGCTACGAAGTGTTTGTTAAGGTAAGATATTGATACGTTTAATGTATTAAAAAGGCGTGACGAGCCACTAGGCGAGGGTCGAGGGCCACAGTATGCCACCACTGGTCTTGACACTGCATTTGTTTTCCTTCGGTTTCTTTCACATTTACTGAATGTCAGTGGGAAACAGGGAATTGGCCAAGTGTACTCTGTGCATAATGTGCCAAGTATCAATAGGCGACGAAGTTTTTGTTAGGTATGCCATTCGCAGGAACCCGAAGGTGGGCATTAGCATGAGTTGCCCACGAAGAGAATTGTGAAGGCTGGCATTACACGGCATGCTGTGTAGGAGAACACACCTAATCTAGGGTTGGTTAAGCCGTGTAACTTGGACGTGTTTTGCTCGTCATGCTTGATTAGCGAAAATCTTGGGCCCAGTATTTAGGGTATGTTCTTGCTGGTCTGTACGTTTCCTTCTGTATGGGTGAAAAGGAGTCATTGTGCTGGTCATAGCAGTCTGTAAAATGTGACTTATTGCGAACATAATTCCTTGTAAGAACTCTGAACCCACGACGACGACGACCTCCCATGCTTAACGTTTAGGGCATGTAGGCCCACAGGTTTTTCATCTGCAATTTACATGCGCCGTCTTAGCGTATGTACGTGGCAGGTGGTGTTACGTAAACCGCCATTTCTTTGTGTGGAGTCTTGGAAGGGTAAAGGATCTAGTAGAAGGTCATTAGCAAGTTGTTGTCAGAACATTGCCTGTCAGTAGTTCCAGCTCAGTAAATTTCATTTAAGAAATTCAGACTGTTGAATTTGGTGTTATTTTGGCATAGACGGCAACGTCGTGGTAACGCGTACACTCAACTATGAATTTTGTGACCTCGAATGCACAACCTGGACAGCAGCATTGCCCGAAAATTAAGTCTCATTTGTAGGTCCTCGGACGGTATCCATTGTGCGTAATTCAGGTAGTGTGCCAGAACAACGATTCAGCTTAGTGGGTGTTAATGATGAGCGCATGGAGTTTTGTAATTAACTTTGGAGGTTGTTAGTCTGTGATATCAGGGACGAAAGTACACGTTAAAAAGTGAAACGTAGTAACGTCGCACATGAAAACCCGAATCCGTAGTGCCATATGTGGCTCGTGATTCGACACCGATGAGTATTCTGTGATAGCAGTGCCCGAATTGCAACAAAGGCTTCCATGTAAGCTGTGTTCTCATCGCGTTCACTAGAGTTCGTGGTATGCTTTACTCTTGTTAATATTGCCCTCCCCTTATTCGTCTAGGTCCTGCAAATGGCCACGTTGGGCCCATCTCAACACAATGCGGGGTGCGTTACGTGACGAAATTTGTGGCTACGGAATTTGTTTACGAGTCCCATATTCTCTTCAGTTCCTTTCTGTTGATACATTACCGAACTTTTTTCTTTTATAATTGAAGGGCATACTTGTATTTTTGTGCTCTTTTGACACATTTAAGATAAAGTTACTTTGATATTTTGTACTCGTTTTTGTCTTATGTAACAGATTGCTGCGATATATGGAATTTGATGTAAGTTGGCATGACATGCCATTTTGATGCAGTGGTCCTTGCCTTTGAAACGTTTCTCAGTTTGTGTAGAAATTACTTGTCAGCCATACCCAGTCGCTGTATTAGATTTGCAGCTATCAGGAATTTGTGGAATATGACATAGGGTTGGCGCGTGATTTACATACGTCCTACCGGTGGTATACATTTTCACTTTCTTCAGTTTAATGTTAAGGCAAAAATTCGGTGTCTACATTAACGTCATTGTTGTAGAAAGCCGACTGGCTTGTTGGTTTGTGTACGTGGTCTGAACGTAGGGGTTGGGGGGGGGGAGACTCAGTTATGTCACTGTTAGGTTCATTATGTTTATAAATTACTGTGGTAATTATGTTATGTTAAAAATGCGCAAGCGTGATTTCTGGCTAATTTGATGTCTTACTCGACCGGAAAGAGTAGTACAGTCTGTCCATACCATGGAGTTCATAGTACACTAACGATGCCTGCAGTGCGGCATGGTACAGTCTCTGGTCAATGGTCTCCACGTATCAGTGTGGGTGGCTGCGGTAGCTGTTACCCAATTGTGATATTTCATTCACCCGAAAGAGAAGGGAGGTTCTTTGTTTAATAGCGCCTGTATGTGAATGTGGACATCCCTATAATTGCTACCAAGTTTGGAGGCACTGTGTTGCCCAAAGCTCAAGAAGTGAACCCAAATTCTGTCTTGTCCAGGGATGCACAAGTCTCGGCGACTAAATTTTGTGATGTGCCGCCTAATAATCTCAGAGTAATTATTGAAGCTTTCTGTACCTTACGTACAGGGATGTATATGAACCAAGCAGAAAGCGCCAGATAATAGCGAGGTTCGTTAGATCACTCCAGAATTTCGGGTCCTGAGGACGGAACTTACTTTCTGTCACCTTTTTCGCCCCTTGAATTTGAGGGTTGCTTCTAAACTTTCGGAAAATATGTGGGCCCCTTCCCTTTAGTCGCATTTAAAGATTATTCCACTAGGACGGGCAGACGGACCGCATGTGCCACTTTGTCTTCCTGTTAGTTCCCTTGTGACTCTAATGATCTGACCCATTTTGTAAAGCTGCTGAATATCGCATATTCATATTCTGTCCCGTGTCATTATGACTGTCTCAGCAGCTCCTCGAAGATGCGACTTGTGTGTTTCTGATACCTTATGTCGAGCTGTACGTAAGAAAAGTAAGGAACTCGGTAAAGATCATTTGTCGAATATAAAACAGCTTGGCGGTGCTAACACTAGACGGTCGTTTGCTGTTCGGTTCAGAGCGGCACGTTGTAGAGTAGCCGCATTTTTTTTTATAGGAAGATCTTTTTGGTCTCTGCAGGAGAAGTGGCGATGTAAAAGTGCTGTTTGCTTTAGGGAAATGGAATCATGAACACTGCTATTTTGCACAAAGGCTACCAAGTTGTGTCGTAATTAATTTATGATAATCATTTTCAAAGGAAATCATGTATCCCGTGGTTTTCCCCCGGAAATTATTATTTTATTCTGTGATGTATTGTAGGTTAATGAGTATTAATGAAGCTTTCATTGTCCAGCGATTAGAATATTGGCTCACAACCGTAATCCAGTGTTGTGTATTGCATCGTTAGTGCCCTGCAATGTTGAAATTCCGTTTGAAGAGTGCATTAAACTACGAAGTAGTAATGCAGCGAAATTTAAACTTTGAGAATTGTATACTGTGAAGAACTTGACTTCACGGAGACAAGTTTAATTGAATGTTGTACTCATCATTCAAAATAATTTATTGTCTTAGCTTGCTCGTTGCTCTGAAAACAGAGGAAGAAGATAATTCATACACGAAAGCCTGAGTTTAGTGTCGTGTTTGTGTTTGATGTACTTTAGCTAACGGAAAGTTACGAATGTCAGCTCCCAAGACTGATGGTTGTTTTAGACGATACGTTGATTGAAGGGGTTTGCTGACAAGAGTTGTGGCACACTTTGCCTCTGATGGCCTCTTTCCGTTCTTACAGCACGGCTAGGGAACGCGGACAGTTTCTAGACAAGAATTCTGCCGGAATGTTTGTTACCCAAGTCTGAATATAACAATGAGGTTTTAACTGCGCTTATGTCAAGGGTCGCATTAAATCAAGGCGGACTGAATGTGTCCCGCCACCCGCATAGCGAATGTCCGGGGTTTAGAGGAATGCGAAGTGCATGTAGTACGTATTAAGTGCACGGTGGACATTCACTGATGTCTCTCGTCGAGTGAATCGATTCTCGCCGGCATCAGACGATATCGAAGCGATAGCTTCAACTAGCTTTACGTGGTTACGCATTTCGAGGTATTTTGGAAAGAAAGATTGGACGGTTCCTGTTAATGCGAGAATTCCACCATTTTTGCCTGATTCGAACGTAAGCCGTGTACGAGGCCGTTCATGGAATTTCTTACTCCTCGGCAATGGCCCCAACTAAGAAGTAATATACACCACGTGTATCTATGGGAAGGGCCGTCTAATTTCTTTGCAATCAGTAATTCCCACTGATAACTTGTGTAAATGGTATCATCATGCATTACCGCGAACGAGGTATTTCATTCTAGTTGTCTTACAGGTCAGAGCAATTGGTGATTTATTTGGCAGATCAGGAATGCCATTTATATGGAATTCGAAAGTACCTGTGTTTAAAAATCGTGATTAGCGAGGTTATTAAGGGGAACGGAGGTCACTATGAGAGGACGATTTGAATCTTAGTTATAGTGAAGGGAATTTTCAGTTCGTGATTAGGCTGAATGTAGTGGCATTTCATGTTACAGGATACGTGGTCCACAGGATATAGACGATCTGAAATTCTGGCCTTTTTTTTTTTTTTGGCTTCATGTAGTAAGTCATTATTACGATTACCGTAATGTACGTGAGGCGGCATTGACTTTTGAAAACGATACGAAACGGGTGAGAGAGGTGTGCTTTCTTCGGGCAGGAATGCAGCCACGATCATTCTAGGTTAAACACTGCTTAGTGTTTAGTGTTTAAGTTGCCCATCAACCCTTGTCAAGCTCGTATCGTACACTGTCGTCGGTGTTATATTTTTACAGTGTCCGTCAAGGGCCGTCGAGCAAAAGGGTGGATCAGTGGAAGGGTTTTGTGTGGAATTCATAGCTATAGATGGGAATTGGCAGATTTTCGCATTGCAGTTACAGGGATCCTTATATTAGCATCAACTGTCGGTCCACTACAGATCGCAGATCACGATATGATCCCCGCGGGGTGATAGGCTTGTTTGGCCCGGCGCTTGGGAGTGCTGGCTTTAGGATGGACTACTGTACTGTTGGTAGGTTGGACAGACGTCTGCTAGAACACACTGCGTGAAAGCATACAGAATTTCGAATAGTGTCTAGTGAGCGTGGACACTGTGCGAATGCACTCAGAACCGATTTTTGCAAATCATCATTGGGCACGAAATCGCATATGCTGGTGTCACATTCCTCAACGGGCCATCTCCTGTTCTGTGGGCAGTAGACATTATGGTTGCATTTCTTTCAGTTTCAGCTCACCTCTTATAGCTGCAGGTGGCTGGTCGATTGGTCCTTACATACTTAACGAACACTCACAGAGACGTCTGCGAAATTCACATTATGTGCTGTATGTACACTATCACAGTGAAATTTTCTGTTATTTTGTTCAGCGTACATTTTAACCCAGCGCACCATGGGACAGAAACTTCGTGGCCCGACCCCGTTTTCGTGCACCGCTCTTGTTTTATATGACATTACATCTGATATGGTCACTCGAAAAATGCAGCTAAATTTCGGGCACCTACCTGTGTTGTCTGTTACGGCTTCCCCAGACATACACCGTTTTTTGTTGGGTGGATGTATAATGTACATGTAAACCGAAGAACCTAGTAAGGACACGTAAAGAGTGACCTGTCACATAGGCTGTTCGCAACAAAACTGTAACACCTTAGTGAAAGGCGACTCATAGAACGTCGTGCGTGCAATTGGTCACAGACGGTGTTTTGTTAATACACAGGACCGCACAACTGGTTGCATTATTAAGGGTAATGTTTCCACTGTTGCTTTTCATTAGTTGTAGCCTGTTCGTCGTGGCCTGAATTTTCGCGTGTCATTAACCCGTCCTTAACTATTTGCATTAGATACTGCAAGTGCCATCACTGACTGTCGCGCATTGTGAAACCGTTCATTTTTCATATAGCTTGAACTTGGCCTGGACGCCTTGTTGTAGGTGCGGGACGCGATATTACAGCAACATGAAAGGTGAACTGACGATTAGGCTTCTCATTTTCATAACTCTTCAGCGTTAATTATATTATTATACTAGAGAAGGAATAATAAAATGGAGATCAAGTAAAATACTTAAACACAGTGTGTATTAAGGTAAAATGTGAGTAGTGGAAGAATCCTATGTAAGTCTACCGAGCGTTGGACATACACATGTAGTAGATATGTATAAAGTGTATTTCTTAATTTTACGAATGCATTTAGATTTGCCGGGTAGGTTAAAATTAAATACCAAATATTCGACACATATTTGATGTACTCCAATTACAAAATGTTAACCCGGTTATATATTTGGAAATGATCGCTGCGGTTGTAAGGTAGATTTTCATAAGGGAGTCGGATGGAAACTAAACGCAAGCGGTTTGAAGATACTGTTGCATGACTATGGTTGTACAGCTGGCAACGTCGGTGAGTTGGCACAGGTTATGCCATGTGACTGCATGAGTCTGTAGTTTTGTGTGAAGCAAGATTTTGTGGTTTCAGTGTTTTTTGTGATTTGAAAAAAAAAAAGAAAAGAAAGAAAGGATAAAATAAATGTGCTCACACCGTGGAGCAAGATTCTTAGGAAAGAGGTAACACCATAGTGATCGTTGATGGTTTTCCGAGCCGGGATAGCGAAGTGGATATGGCAATTTGGCCATGGATCGGAGGACCGAGGAATCGCGGTTCTTCGGTAGAGTGATTATTTGGATGCGATTGATACCAACGTGACACAGACATCCGGTTTCGTCTTCAGACCGGTTCCCAGTGAGACTTTGCCTGTTGGAGAGACTAAAGATCCCTTTGAAAGAAGTACATTCTGCATTGCTGGAAGACCTGTGAATCGGTGTGTCAGTACAGGAGGGACGTTTGGAAAACCTATTCCTGTAATGTTTTCCAGCATTGCAGGAGACGTATTGGTTATATGAAGTGAGAATGGTGGTAAATCGACGGTGACTCCCCTACACACATAACTGTGAACATTCTGTTCATGTACTTTCATACTACATAGAAATTTATTTTAGCGTACATTTTATTTAACTGTGAAATATACGTTGCGGTATAATGCTACGTGAAGACTATTAGGCTTCACGTATGGAATTAAGGTCATGCGTGCAGGTACCTAACCGCGTTTTTCATTTTCGAGGTTTTATGTTTTCTTATTTTCTTTTGTAGAGCGTCGTTATGAACTTTCATTGCCGATCGTGTGTGCGCGTTTTCACGAGGAACTACCCTACACACTCATCGACATTTTTCTTTCACAGTTTAAGCTCTTACATGAACAGTAATTAAGACCACTGGGCGTGGTTAGGCGCGTTCGCAGAATTTCGACAAGCGACTTATCTTCATGTCCGTCCACCCGCCCGCCTGCAAGGAGCAACTCGGCTCTCACTGGATGAATTTTCATAAAATTGGAATATTCTTAAAAAATCTCGACTAAACTCCAGTTTAATTAAAATCGGACAAGAGTAAAGAGTACCTTAAATGAAGACCGATATACAGGATTATTCGAAATGATTGTCGGTGTTTTAACAACTTGTCATACACATTACACTTGAGATAGGAGTATATGTGTTATTTTTATTTAATAGAACAGCACTCCAAGTTTTTGTTACATACCTTACAGGAGCTCTATATTTGCACCCTTTGTGATTCTGCAAACATCAACATGATAATCGAGTTCGTTCCAAACTGATTGTAGCATGTCAGCGGTGATGGTTTCAATGGCGGTTCTGATTCGTAACTTCAGTTCCGGAATACTTGCGGGAAGAGGCAGAACATAAACCTGATCCTTGACGTAATCCCATAGAAAGAATCTGGAGAACGAGGTGGCAGTTGTTAAACCCCGACAATCATTTCGTATAACACTGTACATTTATGATCATATCTCGCTCTGTTCTTAGAATGAGAAATGTTTGTGAGAAATGTTGTAGAGAAAACCAAAACACACATTTTGTGTACAGTAACTTTTTTTTCTCGAAAATCGTTCTGTTTATGAGATAATGCTGAAAAATATTGTAGAGCCGGGCAGGTCACTGTGACGAATGGCGCATATGCATTGCATGCTGGGTACCAAAGGCCACATGCACACACCCAGAGTATGTAATACATATTACTCTTCCACTGGAACAATAGTTGCACGAATTCACCTCAGTGTTACGTCCATGCGTACATTAACCCTCTTGTTGTCTTGTCATATATGGCCGTAATATGTAACAGAATTGAAACGAATTTTACGTTGCCTGTCACCCCTTACTGCTTCATGAATGAGGTAGGTGCTGTTTGTTACATTGTCCCGCACTGTGGCCATCTGTTTCGTGGATATTTTACAGCTGCTTTCTGTGTCACGTGCACCATTTGTGGGTTAAATTCAATGTACTGGTGGCGGAGGCTAGTTAAAGTTGGAATTTCTGTGCCATTTACCAAGTCTTTGATAGACATACGCCGTACTTGTACTGCACCACACATAGACGACTGTACTGTAGCTCTGTTGGACATTTGTGAATGTTGTTTCGTAGTGACAGTATTGGAGACATGTACAGAAACACCCGAAGTTTATCGTCATGTAGTAATACACTAGGGGCCGTTGGAGCGCTTTCGTGGCCATTGACGTTCCTTGCAACAAGTAGCAGCGAAATGTGTTTCCGGTTTCACGAATGAAAATTTGAGACCGATTCATTTCAAAGAATAGTAAAGAAACAACTAACGATTGGAATTAGCTTGCGTGGCAACTTCGCGACGAAACCACGCGTCAGCCTGGCAAGAGCTCCGGCCGACTATCAGAACGCGAACAAATGCTGGATTGACTCACGACAGCAGTCGTTTGTCGTGTAGGCAGTAGAACTAGGAATTTCCCGAAGCACCATTTTGGGAGCCCCTGGTAAGGGTAATGCGTTTCTGTATATCATGAAGGCACAGCTCCACACATTCTTAACTTCGTCCCTGGATAGTGGTGTGTTCAGCTTAACGTTTCAGTCGCGTTACTCTGGTACCATTGAATAGCATGTTGGGTGGACCGCAGAGCCAGTGTGGACGCTTTGTAACAGAAGACGTTATCCATGCTTGTAATTGAACCACGATTCAGTTACTCCCTCCGTTCCTAGGGAGGACGAGGTGTGAACTTCGTCAAGTGGAAGAAGTGACTTGCCTAACAACTGGTACTAAGGTACATCGCATGTAGGCGGATATGTTAACAAATTGAATATGCGTTTCTGTAGCAGCAAGAATCCTCACGTCAGCATGTATTCCAGTGACGCCCGAAGGAAACGTTTCCTGTGCGCACTCAAAGACGTACTGTCCAGTTATGGACGTAATTATCGCTTCTAATGTGGTGAAAGTTAGAGATACTGGGGGCGGTGGCTGTAGGCGAGGGCTTGCGTAGTGGTTCATTTTGCCAGCAATATGGGGAATTGCCTCACCTGAGTTTTGACGTGAGGTCGTTTGCCGATGAGCAGGTGTGCGGAAGTTTGATAGAACGGTGGGGACGAACGCCTTGGCCACTGCTAGCCCCAGTCTTGATGGCCTTCGTCGTAGTTTTCTTGGGTTTCTACCCAGCACCAATACTACGTTCACAAGTATTTTTGGGGGTGGGGAGTTTCGTGCCATGTACTGCAGCTGCTGTTGGTGCAGCAGTGAGTCACCTTGTAATTGATCACATGCTTCGTAGCGCGCACGCAGAACGTACGTGAGTTTGGTAGCGTTCGTACGCATGCCTCAAGCTGTTTCGTGGCAGTCACTGCCGTGATGCGTTAAGTGTAGTAAATTATTATTGCGTTAAGGATTGCGGGACCCTGTGTAATGTACGTCAGCGATTACTCGGGTAACATTGTTACCGTCGTGGTGAAGGAATGTACTTCACATCTGTGCCTGACGTCGAACTCCGGTAGTGCATGTTGCCCTTAGTTATTACTATTGAATTACCGTAGTTAGCGTTTTTTGTTACTTGACAGTATGTGATACGGAATTACGAATTATTGCTTCTTGGTAGAAAAAATAATTATTTTAGAACCTTGATTGCTGGTATACTGATAGGGATACACGTGTATCTTTATTATACAGCTGGGAAATTATGCTATGAACTGAAGCCACCCGCGGTCGCGTAGGAGTTGGTGTTGTAAGGCTTTCTGGGCATCTGCGATTGGATGTGCCTGACCGGAGAGGCGGTCTATTTCTTAAGGCCATCAAGGGCTATACTGGCATTGCACGATGTTCTCCACGAACCCTTACGTCGATTAGTGTGGCCGCGTTAAGTTCGGCGAATACGGAGGCCAAGCCGTGGTCCACCACGACCACAGCCGCCGAATGTAGTGTTCAGGCAGGGTGAGGTGTTAGCCTGAATAACCACCCGAAAGGCGAAAGGGGGTTCGTCCACTTCGTAACAAGTCGTTAGTACCACACGATAAGCTTGGGCACTTGATCTCTTCAGGTTCATGTGTGTCATGGGGGTTTTCACTGGCCCATACGTTCTCGTTGCTGGTATTCACATTTTTTTTGTTACTGTGATTCTGCGTACCGCATGACACCTCGCTTGCTGTCTTTTACTTACCGCCGAATAGACCCCACACGAAGCGCAGTCCGCACGCTTGCATTGTCACCCACCAAACTCTGTACTCTCAGTGTACGCAAGGTTTACCACTTAACCGCTTGGTTTGTTTTCATGACGTTTAACTGTTATTCATATCAAAAGGGATAGTCCAGTTCAGTTTAACAAGGTCTTTACGTCTTGGCGTAAATGGCAAGGTTGGAGCTAAAGGGACTGCCACATTTTTAATTGCTTACCGCACCCACTAGTTACACCACTGTCATTAATCTGAAAGTGTGCTATACGGGCCATTTGTACCATCTTTTAATATAATTGCTTAATTACTATAAGGTGTAGAATTGCAGGAAGACGAAACTAAAGCGGTTGTTAGTGAAAGCTGAATGTTTTAAACTCTGTTGTGGAGTTGAAATTTCAGTCATAAGCTTGTGTCTTATTATCACAACGCAGCACGAAATCATAATGTGAAACTGGCGAATAAATCTTACAGAAATTGGCGGCGTTTTGATATTTGATAACGACAATATAAAATGTAGTTCACACTTGCCAAGTGTTTAAGAACAGATTAAATATGGGGAGTGCTTGCAACCTGTTAGGTCATGTCATTTGTTTCCCCACTTCTGTTAGAGTTCGCAGTACACAGATTTATTATGGCACGCGTTTAGCTATGATACGAAAGGCCCTAAATTGGAATGAAGAAAATTTGCTTTTTTATTTCTTTCGAAAATGGAGTGATGTAGGGAATGTGTGCACGAAAGGAAATAGTGATAGAATTGGGGAGGAAATTGCATAAGCTGCTTCACAATTTGCTCTCTCCACCCACTGTGATTAGGGCCTAGATGAGATGCTAATATTAAAATGGATGTAAAATAAATAGGTTGTGATAAATAGTGAGGACTGGATTTGTGAGGCCTGAATAATGTGCAGTTGCGGGTCCGTGTGTTCATTACAGTGTAGCTTTGATTCGCATAAAAGACAGAGTATTTCTTTACTCCACGGCTAGTTATTTTCTTTAACTGATGCATTTTCGTTAAGTGAATCATGTTATTGCCAGTTTATTAACATCGAATGGTAATGCCGACCCCACAGACCTGGTTGACTGCTTCTCAGTACCGTGGCTGTCAGTGAGTTGGCTAGTGTGGGATTTAGTTGAGTCACGACTCACGGATGGCGCTGCACAACACGACAGGATCTGCGCGGCCGTTGTCCCTGAATGTGAACACTGAACCAGTGATGCCAAGGTCACCCCCCTTAATTTTATCCAGACAGTCTCTTTTCTACGTAACTATCTTTCTTTCTCTTCCGTTGTCTCTCCTCCTCTAGCTGTCGCCTGTAGCCTCTTTGTCTCGCTCGTTCTGTAAGCCAGTTCTTAATCCTGACTTGTTTTAATTAAAGATGGGGGAGTGTACATCTCTCCAGTTTTGTTGTATTGCATGGGCGTTTATGAAAGTTACGTACTGCATACATTTTGACGGCGGGAAGTCGTAAAGCGTTCAAAACCCGTTTCTAAGAAATGTGAATAACTCGAGTTATTGTATTGTTTTCCTATGTTGCGATAGGTTTATGTCGTCCATGCTGCGTTGCCCTCATATGTGCGTTGTGATATTGAACACCGGGCATAATTGAATTTTTAGTACAGCATGGTAGTTGAGTAGTTCAAATTCTTCGCCAATTGTGAATTCTTGTTGCAAATATTAGTGCATGTTGTTTAAATATGCAAACATGTATTAGTTGATAAACTTATCTTAATACAAAACTACACCTTTGTGCGATGTCTTGTGCACTGGTTTGCAAGTGCCCGAAAATGTTTGGGATACAGTGATACTTTTCTCGACAGGCATGACGTGGATACCCTTACGAGCTTACATAGGTAGCAGAAACACTGGCGTAGACATGGAGTTTTGTACGTATTCGCTATGTCATGGAGTTTCGACAATAGGAAAGGGTTTTCAGCAACGTGCTTAACAGAACCCGGCCCCTTGGACCCACGTAATTGACTAACCTGCCCCCTGCCGAATCCATGCGTCGTTTGTGATGATGAATGGCCTTGAACTTGCGAAGACAATCCAGCACCCCTTGTTTGCAGTGTATAAGCAGTTGTGGCGATTTTGTGTAGGGCTCCAGTGGACCGGTCTCTTGTCAAAATACACTTAATGCTGTAGACCAGAGGGTCTCTCAATTTTTTTTTTTGTCTACGACCCAGAATATTAAATCGGTTTGGCCTTGCGACGCGAATAGCACCAATTGCTACGCAGCGCTCCAACAGAACGAAACTGTCGGCATGATACTAAAATAGCATGTGGGATGATGACATTTGTTTCACAACCGATGACAAGACTGCTGGAACCCATCTTCGGATCGCGACCCTGGCGTTGATAATCTCCGCACTGACGTTCATTTGGGACAGGCCTACTTCAGATATGTATGTACATACTGGGCAAATTGTTCGTGTAGGCGAACGCATTCCTGCGGTTTGAGAGGACGTGACTTTAATAACATTTAAACACAGCCTCTTAATGATTAATATTGAAACTTTTTTATATGGTGTTAGTTGAAACCGAGTGCAATACCATTTTTTGCAGCTGGCCGTTTATTACCTGTTTGCCATAACCTAAAGGCACGAATGTGTAATTTAGTTTGTGGTGCCTATTGTGCGGCCTAATTGTAGCAGACTTTCTCGTCTCTGTTGTGTTTTGTCAGTTATTGGGTTAAGAAATTGATTTGGAGTCAGTTGTTACGAAGCTCAGAATTGAAAGAAAGGTAGTTAGTGTATTATTTTGCCCATTGAAACAGTTACGCATAATTTCTGTTCTGATGTATACATATATCTCGGCATAAAGTCGACCATAGCGTGCTGTTTTGCTGTCCTGTAAGTTGTTCGTGCTTGTGTGCCGAGCAGTTGGAACTCTCTGGGGAAACACCCTGTGCCGTGAAGTTGGTACGTATGATACGTTGTTCCGAAGTTGTTCAGCTGAGTCCATAACGACATACACGCGTAACTTCACGACTGGTCGTCGTCTTTCTTTTCAGGTTTTTTTTCCCCCCCGCTTTCGTTCGGTGGGCTCAGCGGTTGTGCCGCTGCCGGAAGCACCGCCGTAATCAGTTGTTGGGAATAGCGTGTAGGACAGCCACCGATTGTTCCTGAATTTTAGGGATCGTCTGGAAACGACTCCTGCGTTGCTAGGATGTTATTCTCCGAAACGCGAATTCACAGGGGATCATCTCTGGAGAGTAAGGAATATGGAGGATCACTGCCATGTTCTTAGCGGTCAAAAATTGCCCGCCCTTGCTTTTGCTGATCGGTGAGCAGCCGAGGCACAGACTTTGCGAAACTCTGTCGCATGTTCCATGTTATTTGTTAGGGTGCGGACGCGGTTCGTGTTGCTTGGCGGTTATCAGGGTAGTTGGTGGTGGATGGCGGGGAATGTGATTTTAACCGACAGTAAGAAACTTACCAGACGGCCGCTTAGATGGAGGGAGGTCTGTGCTGGCGTCTGTTTAAGTTTCTTCTTTTTGGTTAAAATCGCACTCCGGCCATGCACGTGCTCCCCCCAACCCCCAAGCAGTACGTTTGCAGTGCATCCGCATTCGCTGGCGTATTCCATATGCGAAGCCTGATACGCCAGCGATCTCCGAAATTAGATGTCGTCGGTGTTCTTGATGCTCTTATGGTTGCACGTATTCATTTGTACGATGTGCGGATGGACGATCTATATGTTCGCAATCATCGGCTGATCCTTCCCAACTTTTGAAACGAGAATACCACACTGAAGGTTGTATTGTTCCCATGGCATTGTTACCGAAAGTTGGTTTGAGCATTCATTGCGTTTCCGATGCTGAGGTTTTCTCGAGTTAGGGCGAATGCTTTCGTTTGTTAGTAAATCACATATCGTACGTAACACGCGCAACGATGAGCAACACCCCTTGCGAAGCGACGCAGAGATATATGGCGGCTAAACTCACTAGACTGACTGAAAAGGTAGTAATTCAATGGCACTTAATGGCAGATAGCTGTAATATTTGCTCTTCATTGCCCTACTGTTCCCTTGGAGAATTGGATACACCTTTGTACGAATGTATTCATAACGATTGACAGCTGCTCACCTGAGGCGAACTGCCTTTGCGAAGTGGGGGACGGACGTTTGTATTATATTATTCGTTGGTATTAACAGATTTAATCTGTTCTCGTGTTGAAATGTTGTGTTGAAACATACACACGTACGTCATAGTAGAACGACATTAGAAAAATCGATATCTTAAGTGTCTGGTTGGAAGCGGACGAGCATTTACAGCATTTAGAATTAATGATATTTGAGATATTGTTATTTGTGTTGTTTTATTATGTTTCTCGAACTACGCACGTCCTTATGTGATGGTGGTGATGGTGATACGTAAAGAATGAGTCGGTTCCCAAACCCAGAACTAACGAAGGCATGTAATAAGGGTTCTTTAGGTAGTTGAGAAATGTGGCAGGATTCCTAGTATATTTCATTATTGCGAACAGACTGGAGAGTTTCGCCAATATTGTAAAGTAGGTAGAGATGGAACTCCTGAAGGAGTTCAAGGAATTGTTAGGCGAAGAAAGAAAAATTTATCTAGAGACTGTCACTGCATATTCGCACGAATTTTCATTTTCCTGTCGGAGTAGGAACTTGGGTATTATATTTGGTCTATTTATGAAAACTTACTATCGAAACACAACCCTCGTAACATTACAGTTTTATTGAAATGCGACGTGTAAAAAATATAGTAAAGAATAGGGACGTTGTACACCAGGTGAGCTGTCGCTGGCGTTTAATATATACGTAAATTGGCCATTACTACGCTGTTAGCACCAATCAGTGTGCGGTGTATAGTCATAATTTTTATTAGGCTGCTCATTAAATTCTTATTTGTAGTCTAGTTTTCCATAATCCTGTGTGGCGTTGTGTAGGCAATTAGTTTCTTGGTTTTGTAGTCCAAACTGTACGGATAGGTGGAGCCTTATCTGCTGCACATGTATTAGAATCTGGAGCTTAATATTTCACTTTGTTTATTCTTGTAGTCTGTTAAAAAGGTGTATGTGTATTTATATTTTTATTTGGAACACCGCTAAGGAAGTCGTGTGTAGCGCACACCATTTAGTCATTTGTTAGTCTGTGTTCATGTTGTGTCGTTCTTGTTTACTGTTGTGTTCTTACTGAACTGCTGTACTGCCCTATTATGATATTTCTAGTATAGGATGGGACGTCACTGTGTTGGAACCAGAACCTGTGCACTGCACTGCAGTATCCCATTATAAAACACATAAATTCACCTCTCAGCGTACTAAGGTGGACGTCACTGTCAACTGCTCCCTAGGTGAACACATACAGGATCAAATATTTCTCTGATAATGCACACCATAATAAGAGTCCTACAGGGTGCTATGTGTTATTCATCATCAGACCGCCATGCTTTCTCACAGCGCCCACCTGTTTTTTGTTTAATGTAACCGTCCACGTGTAAGTGAGCTTATCCATTTAAAGTCGAAGCGTAAACTGTTTTATTTAAAGAACCAGTTCGTACCGCACAGTAAACAGTGGAAGCCCATTAGTTTGTGTTGCGTGGCACAAAAGTCTCCATTTATTCTGAACAAAACCCCTAAATACAGTGTGAGGAGAGTGTACACTTATAGGCGAGTTTCACAATGCTAATCACTTATGTCCGACCGTCTGTCTGCAAGGAACAACTTGGCTCCCAGTGGACGGATTTTCATGAAATTTGGTATTTGAGTATTTTTCCAAAGTCTGTGGAGAAACTTCGTATCCTTAGAACCAATCAAGAATAACGGGCAATTTACACGAAGACCATCGTATCTCGCTCAGTTTTTATGATGAAATATGTTGTAGAGGAAATAAAAACAATTTATATTCAATAACCTTCTCCCCCCCCCCCCCACAAAACAACCGGTTTCTGTCTTTATAATGGGAAAGCTGGGAAGATTGGTCGC
>Ga0123353_10005493_pt1 | contig 16651 bp, 8 predicted proteins | sample TergutLab28metaG_3_FD_92763 | JGI IMG/M metagenome (GOLD analysis project Ga0123353, IMG submission 92763) | Labiotermes labralis P3 segment gut microbial communities from Petit-Saut dam, French Guiana - Lab288 P3 | ecosystem: Host-associated > Arthropoda: Insects > Digestive system > Gut ...
GTGGCCAGTTAAGCATGCTTCTTTTCCTTGGTAAGTTTTGATATACACTAATATCAGTAAGAGACTACAGCTGTACTAGCAAAGTGAAACCAACTAAGATCCATCCACTTTAGCCCTCAGGGTCACAAAAAAAACACTAAGCGCAAGATAGAAATCTGTGGGCTCGCACTCATAAGTTTGCCATTGGATGTCTGGGCCGCTGAGTCCCGTACCATTGGCTTTCGTGGGGGAACAGTTACCAACCAGGTCACTATCGTCACAAAAAATTTACATTCCTGTGTGTATATTAATAGCTCACAATATAAATACAGTTACAAAAGAAACAGAATAGAAACAAACACAAGCACAACAAGTAGTGCTTTAACAATAAGCACAATATTTATTAAGGCTGTATGCCGCATACATTGCAAGAAATACACCATGAGTCCGCATGAGTTTTTCCAACCAACAAACGGAAAGAAACAAACTAATTAACCAGAAGCAGATAGCCTCCCCATCCCACAACTCCCACATCCTCCCAACATGGATGTGCCCAAAAACGGATGGTCCGGTATGCCAAAGAGAACAGAGATTATAATTAAACCCAAAATCCCCAATAGAAACCAAATTAGCACAAATATTTACCCAGACCATCTGTCAGCCACAACAGATGGAAAGAGAGAGAAAGCTGTCCTCTTCCGAGCCGGCTGCTAACAGAACTCCCTGAATAGTGACTGAGTTTCACAGGCCCCCAAACTAAAAATGAGTCACCTAACTCTCCCACTTTTTGGTAGCGACCAATGGCCCAGCAATGCCCAAATAAGAATAGGAAGTAAAAGGGGTTTTGTCAGCATCAGAGTTGTCCTTGAGCCGACGTATCGACACGGTCAGCTCACACTCAGCTACTGCTTGATCTCTTTAAGAGTCACAAATTCAAGAAGTTTCTCCAGCAAACAGCTGTGACAGCATAGTTGGCATAGTAGCCAGGCTATGAGGTGGACAACCTTGGACCCATGGGTCAATTTTCAGCAGCCACAAAAGATGTCTCCAAAAGCATCCAGACTAGTTTTAAGACCCCACCCCCCTCCCATGGCTACAAAGAGAGGGGGAGGGTTGCTCTCCACAGAGGTAAACTAGACTGGGTGTAAAGCTGAGCACTCCCATCCATCTAGAACCATGGGTAAGAATGAATGCAGCTATAGTTCCTCTCACCCATGTGCCTTCATAGCATGCACAGTAACTGCTTTACATTCTTCAATAAAATTGTTCCCTTTTCCCACCGTCTTCATATTTGCTATATGCTCCTTTTGAAATAAATTTCTTGACCTCACTACCCACACTCAGTAAGATTAGGCTAGTATAATTCAGTTTCATTTTAGGTACGCTTCCATTGGACCTAGCATAGGGCTTGGCAAATACTGGGTGCAGGTTGCCTAGAAACTTTTCCATGGCACCTTGTACTCTCAAGAAGAATTAATTTTAGCTTTTGGCTATTTGTAAAATGACTGCACAACAGAATGCTCATCTCCTGCAACAAATAATGTGAAAAACAATATTTTTGTTTCAAAGTTCTTTCCTGCTGCATGTACTGTAATGAATAACTGAGGAACTTTTATTTGCAATACAGATAGGAGATGCAAAGTTTGGCATGGGTGCTTGGAAGAAGCGGACTAATCTTTATCAACAATGACCTACACATCCCGATAATAAAACTTTGTCTGGTTCCTAGTCACGCTCTGAACTACAAAACATATAAAACAAACATGTTTCAGCAAGTTTGGTGGCAGTGATGATATGATTGCTAAGATTATTTTGACAACAGAAAGTCATAATCAGTTAACATTACCCAGTGCAGAGGGTTATGGCGCAGCAGTTTTCTGAATGTGATTTAATACAAAGCTCTTATAAAGTCAAATACCATTACAACAAGCACTAAATCTTAAAAACAGGAACAATAAAATACCGTCCTTTTAGAAGTTTACATGACCAACAAAAATATGAAATAAGGGAATTAATAGTCTTCCAGACTGTGATGCTATGAAGTTTGGGGAACTACTTACAGAACAACACAGCATCCCATCCCACCAGACTTAAATCCTCAACTGCACCACTGTGACAACCTCAAATCTCAGATGATACAAACACTTTATGCAAGAAAGTCAAGGAGAGATAGTTATTTCACAAAATAAGACAGAGTTAAAAGACGGGACTCTGATCCACAAATCAAGTAGTTAGCTGGTTGTCTACATACAGAACATGGCAAAGCACAAGATTCATCAATTTAAAATAACAAAAGCTTTGTGAAAACAAAATTATGAATATATGCTGTAATGTTCTAATAAATTACGCAGTTATCAAAAAACTGAGTCTTCAAAAAAGTGTTTCCAACGTGATTAGTAATGAATTATCTTCAACCAGAAAAATGATGACGCACCTTCTTCTAGATCACTATTAGGGAATTATGAAATACATTACCTTGAATGTGTTTGTGCTGGCTTGCTCTGGGGTAACGTAAAGAAGTCGAGTACGGGGACATTTGCATTTCAGATCATTTATCACTTGACTTCTCTCCTTGGCACTCATTTTGGAGTTGATGGTGCTTGCAACAATCTTCTGTTTATGGAGGTGATCAATTTGATCCTTACATACACAAAAAACAACATTATTGTACAGCTATAACATGCAAATTACAAAATGCAGCCACATAGAAATTACATTTGTACCGAAGGTCACCAAAATGTTACAGGTCAATAAAGATTAACTTATTTTATAAATGACACTTTTGTGTAAATTTTTCATACAAAAAATGCAAAATATTAATAGTGGGCTTTACACATACACACACTTATATTAACACCACCCTCTAGCAATTTATATTAAAATAACAAATTTTGTGATTTGTACAGGTTGCCTAGTATTATTAGGGTAGTGAAATTACAGCTGGTTACATTAGGTTGGGCATATGGTTCTGATGAGGGAGACAAGAAATGCATAAAGAATTTTGGTATGGGAACCTCATAGAAAATTTCATTTGGACAAGTGTGAAGAAGATAATACTGTTAAGAATGTCTTTGAGGAGATATGTTGTGAGGATCAAAAATGGCTAGACCTAAAGCAGTATTATGTCCAATTATAAGTTTGTGCCTTAGAGGTGTTAAAACTTAGCATTCTCCTTCTGCAGTGTTAGTTAATATATGACCTGCACCAAATAAACAATTCAATATGAGTTGATAATATTATTTGGTGAAGTTGATGCTATATTTTTCTACTAACCTATCTGCACCACAGCCTAATACAAAATGTTGGTTCACTAGTGGCAGTCAATACATCATCATAACAATAAAAAGCTCACATACGCCTCAATTCTCTATAAAAAAAACTGCTAATTCTATTTTAATTTCAAATGGCAGCATTATACACTTGCTGAATAAAATTACCTTCATTAAAGCCAGCAAGGGTGAAAAAACAATAGCCACTTTATTTTGCTGAAGCACAGCTGGAAGTTGAAAGCATAAGGACTTCCCTGACCCTGTTGGCATTGATATAAATACATCCTGATTTCCTGTAACATGTTCAAAGCATTTCTACATTATCCAAATATGGAAGAAAGTCTGAACATACATAAAAGAGATAAAAAGCATAACACAAATTTCTCTGAAATATATTGTGCTATGAACCTTCACCAACTTTGTGCAGCTTTTTGGCATGTAACTCGTGGATGCCACATCATGATCTGCCTCAATCAGAACTTCTTATTGCACCTGCAACACCTCACATTAGAGTTTACCAGGCTTCTTTTTTTGATACATATTTTCTATACACCCATGCCAGCACCCAACAAAGGGAAGTGATGTCATAAGGCCCATGAAAGAACAAATGGTACATATATTTAACCTTTTGATGCCTAATGTCAACAATAGTGGTCGTACTGCACCGCTAACCTCTAAAGTTGCATTTTATATATTTATTCAACAAATATAGGTACTGAATATTTTAAACATGGTATTATAATCTTCGTTTTTTTCTCTTCAAAATGCAGTTTGTTTCATAATTCTAACGTATTTGGTTCCAGTATTATTCACATTTTATATACAGGGTGTGCTAAAATTTAAAAAATAATTCTGGCAACAAAAGGTTAATTCATTTAAAGGATAAGCAATAAGCCAGTACCAGCAGTCCATAAAGTGACTATGTTAGGTGCTAGACAATCTGGCATTTAATTCCTAGAGGGGACAATAGATTCTTCTCATCTGCAAGACATCCAAACCAGCTCTGGGGCCCACACAGCATCCTATTCAATGGGTACTAGAGGTCTTTTCTCCAGGAGCTAAATATCCCAGGTGAATAGGGTGAAGAGTTGAACACTCACCTCCATCCAGTGCTATGGTTAAGAATAAGCAGAGCTGTAGCTCTATTCCCCCTGCACACCTCCAATGTGTGAACAGGTATATATTTTATCACAGCCCATGAACTCATTTGTGAATTTCACTCTTCATTATCTTCTCACAAAGCAACTCCTTGGGAGTACGGAGCAAACCTACATAAAAATTCCAGGTAGCCCAATTTTAAAAAGTACTTCTAATCAGCCATTTTACATGGTATGTCTTGCACAGACACAAAAAGCTGGAAAAAGAGTGTAGTCTGGTTAATAAGTAAACAGAAAAGAAGACAGCACAAGCTGTGAGCAGCATGAGTACCTACAGTTCAGAGTATGTGGTTAAAGGGAATATTTTCTTACAAACCCAATATAACGCAAAAGTAAGACCTTTACCACTTCTTGAACAAAGACGTTTCCCGTTTACAGACCCCCTGATAAAAGCAATGTCCTCTCTTGACATTCATGCCGAAGGACTGAGAGAAACACATATAATAAAAATAAATTCCATTTCATAAAAATCAGTTGAGCTGAAATGTCTAAACATTTTAATTCCAGCACCAATTAATGCCATTATATTTACACACACACACACACATATATATATATATATATACACATATAAAATTATTTATTCCAATCACTACACTTCACTGTTTGAACCATTACACTGTGCTACAAGTGTGTTGAAACACAAGTCATTTACATTTACAATTCATTCTTCACTTTTGGTTTCATTAATAACACTGCTCAGATTACAGTGTCAAATATTACAAGGACTAATGACAAACAAATTGAGACATGTGTGGAAGGATCAACATGCAAGCCAACTTTACAACACCTAATGCCACTACCCACAAAATGACAACAACCATTCACCACAATACAAAAAGACTGCATATCAGGCCTCAAGAAAAATTTGGGAGTTCATACTGTTTGTGATAAAGAACAGCAGTTCTATGGCACAATGACTGTTGTAAGAACAGGCTTGTAATTATAAATATGTTCTCACATGTGACACTGTGTAATTTGCACAAAAATTTACCAACATGTAACAGCTCTCAACCTGCTCCCTCCAACTTGAAAGTTAACGAAGACGTATCCTCTGAAACATTGGTTTCACCCAACTGCACGACGTCACATTTCGGAAGACAGTATTCATAGTTACTACCATGGAAACCCCAAATGATAACTCACGGAAATTTAGGCATATTGCTGAGCTGATTATTTATTTATTTACTCCTCACACATTCCATAGATCCATGAAGGAAAGAAAAGCAGCTGGATATAAAACAAATTAAGACAACACATACACGCAAAACAGTATACAACAAAAAATCAGGTAGGAATAATGGAGTCAACATAGAGCTGGTACATAGTCCGAAATAATAAATCACCCTATATCTTACAGCAACTAAAATACTCATTACAAAGATGTCCAGGATTCATGCAGCCCTGCTCAATATTACACCCAAGCATCGATACACAAACTCAAATATGTAGTTCTTCAGTACGTGGTACCATTTCGTTACACAAGTTCAAACTGTTTCCAGTATGTCTAATTAAAAATAAATTACTTCTGCAATAACATAAAGGCTTATTCTTACTTCTTAATACTGCCTCGGTTGCCTGTCTCTGCAAATCACTCTTAAATTGCTGGTGCCCAAAATACTTCGCTAGCTCACATGTCAAATTACTGTCACCTCTCGTCGTATTCTCGGTGTTCCGAGACATTCTAAGGACGCAAATGCTAACTTCCTTTTAAATTCGAACAATAGCTAAAACATAAATATCTGCAAACACAGGCCCACACTTAACATTCACGCCAAACCCATCACACAATTCGCACATTTAACCTCCGCACTTAGAGTTTTTGTTGTACCTAGGCTCCTACCACAGATTACAGCTGGTATCTACAGATACTACTCTAATTCAAGCCCATCACCTCGAAGCAACTGGGATTGGCGACAACGAAAGAGAAGTTATTGTATATTTAAACGCAGCTCATACCATGGATCATACATTATAACCGCCTACGAAACCCAGAGAACATCTAACAATTTTGTAATCCGTGCCACAAAGCACGTCGCAATTGCAGTCGATCCAGTTAATTTGATAGTCACAGTGATTTGTGGATTATGCAGTCCTTTTTTCTTGCTCGCCCTTTTTCGTTTGCAGCAGATGAAAAATCGTCATGGAATTCGATACAGGCCACCATCACTTAATGTTCATCGGCTGTGGTTATGAGAGAACAACTTCAGAAATTATGTTGACCCAGAAAACTGGATTTTCATATTCCATTTCTCTAAGGCTCAGCTCATCAGTCACATGTGTTGCAAGCCTGTCAACCTAATGTTTCTAGATTTGATCACCCAATATTACAGTAACCATAACTAGGCAGTTTTCTCTCAACCCTCTAGACATTTAATATCTCATAGGACCAAGAATTTTTAGTACTCTGTTCTCAAATATTCTCAGTCTATATTCTCCTATGGAGAAGTCAACTTTCTTTGCATGAAAACTAGAGGTAAAATTATAGCTTATTTGATATTTTAATCTTAACATATTCACATATGGGATTGGAATACCAAAGCTTCTGAACGAAATTACTCTACAGGCCCGAATCCCTGAAATTTAATCTGCTAGCAATCTCTTATGAAGAGACAGCAGGTTAAATTTGATTTTTCAAAATGGAAGCTTAATTAAATATTTGTAATTTTGGGGGGAAAAAACATTTAATGTAGAAAAAACAATTTCAGAATGTAACATTGACATGACTGAATTCTCCAGGTGTTCTGGTTAGCATATGTAACAAAATGTTCATTTATATTTTCTGTTGACCGAAGTTTTCTTTTTGTTTGGCTCATAGAAAACATAAAAAACTTCGATTATTCAAAACATGAAAATGTTCCTATTACAGCCTATTATTCCTTCTACAGTACCCTGGTACAAGACGCACAAAGATGCAGGTGCATGCACACACCCACAACATGTATCTGGGCCAAACTTTCAGCAAAGTTGTCTCTTGCAATTACGATGAACCATATCGAAGTTAAAGCGTTTCTTTGAAACCGCTGCAAGAATGCATTTAATAAAATGACTTATTTTTGCTCTTTAGGGTCATTCAGTCCCTCATTTCTATAACATGGTCACTGGTGATTATATCTACAACTACATCACTAATATGAAACACACCATTTTAAGTCACTTCTAAAGAATGCAAAATAAATACAATTTACTCAGAAATAACACATATTAAGTATAAATAAAATTCCTTAAAGACGTTTGTACTCTGAAACCCAATGCCCAGGCACATAACACAGACATGACAGCTCAGTCATATTTACAGAGATCAAGTTGTACTATGTAGTCCATAAAATCAATAGGATGCACATAATTATGATTATGTTATCTAATCTTGAACAAGTTTATGCAAGGAGAAATGCATCTGTATGTAAAAAAGAAAAAAAGTTCGGTGACAACTGATAGAGCAGGGGTGCACAAATTTCACAAAAATCTTGGCACCACCACAGAATTCTAGACGTGTGACAGGAAGCATGTTCGATACTGAGGAGCCACATATATTAGGCCACAGCATAAAACACTAGTTGTTACAGCATAAAACATTAGTTGTTATGGTGACCTGGCCCCTGCAATTTGTGCACCCCTAGCATACAGAATGAAACCCAATTTAGAACAGCTGTTAGTATGGGAATAAATCTAGATGGGTTACCTAGTACATGCTCATTTCTGTACTAGAGTTTCAGCATACAACAGCAGAGACCCACAATTCATAATTAACACTTCTGAACACCACAATTTAATGTGATGTATACCTGGAATCATTTGCTGTATGGACTTTGTCCATTGTCCTGTGTTCAACAGGCAGTTAAAGTCCATGAAGTAAATGATTCCAAATGTGATACATCATTAACACAAGGCTACAGGATTATCCTGCTGTATACTGGTTAGATACTTTATTACAGAAAGTAGCTGTTGATGATTGAGTGCAATAAATAAGATACTTTATACCTAAATACTAGCTGAAATAGTGGAAGACACACATTAATGACACTATAGCCACTTGAAATATCTTATCTGTGATTGACATATTTGAGGACAGGATTCTAAGGAAAATATTTGGACCTATAATGATGAGTTAATGGAAGGATGGAGACAGTTATGTACAAGAAGGATTTGTGAGTCACATGTTTTTAAGTTCATTTCAGGCATATCAATATTTTCTAGTCTTAATGAAGTCTACAGCCAACCATTCAACTACACTACACATCGGGCCAGATGTTGCTTCAGACTAGACAAAATCTGAAATAAGATGAGTCATAGAGGCCAAGAACTAAGAACGAGAATTCAAACATAATCATACAAACCTGTATAAGTTATATTAAACAGCATGTATCAGAATTCTGAAACTCAATATGAAAGGTGGAGTTTTCAAACAACTGATTTGCATTTATTTTTGTTTCAGTGTAATATATATATACTGTATATATGTTAAAAAAACCACTCAACATACATGATTTCATTTGTAAGTAATAAATAAAATATTGTGCTCTTACATGGTGACTTCAATCCCCTTGCTCATCACAATTATATGATGCACAGTATATATCATATGCCTCACAGTCATAGCCACAAATTGTGTTACCAGTGCAACCACAGAGGATCACATATCCTGGCAGAAATGTTTGCATACAACAACTCTATTTATTAGTCCACATTGGCCTCCAAAAATCGAAAAAGAATTATCAGTACAAGTAATGGTTGTACACAATCGACAGAGCAATGTAGCTGATGTTTTCAGGTTAAATAAATCAGTGGTAAAAGTAAAACTAAAGTCTGATTTGTGATATAATGCTTTAAGATCATAAATTTTGGAAAGCAACATACAGTAGCCAAAGATTTCACACGGGACAGATAAAATATCATAACACTCGGGTATTCTGAAAATGACTGCAATATCAGAGTGTGCTTGTGCTTAGTCATGCTATGTCACTTCATACCACAATTAAGGACTTAAATTACACATTGTTGTTACTGTTTAGGTGTGACCTACACTACATCTTTGACAACCAGAACTGCTGGAACATATCATCTTCCTTCAGGTCAGTGCAGCACAGCAATGACAATGAAATTTTCAAAACTTATTCCAAGCTTTACTTCCCAGACTTTCTTGTGTGATTACTTAATGTTTGCTGAGGTTAAAAAGCAACTTTTGGGCATGGTTTGAATCTGCAGATGACATTAACAAGGCTACCAAAGAACAATTCCTCAATCTGAACTCAAAACTACAGCACCATAGTCAAAGTACACCAACGTGGTTATTACCATACATTCTGGACCAAACATACACTTTCTTTCCTGGTAAACTCTGTACAAAATTCTCATTTGGCTTATGGTCCAAAGGTGCATCAACAGTATCCGTAATGTAAATGAAATTCCCATGTTCACTGCAGATATAATAAGGGTCATTACATGACTCATCCTTGGAAAGAGAGACAATGTTCCTTTTGTGATTGGTTTAGCAGCATAGAGCTGTGAAGAGTTTACTGACAATGTTCTTGAAATGTGCAATGGACAGACAAGGATTTCACACACATTCTTCTGTAAATCCTGACAGATTTTACTCCCTTCAATCACAAAAACTGAAAAACAACAGAGATGACAGGTTTCCACTATGACTGCACAAGATTCCCTGAACATAATGGCCATCTGATGGCATACCTAGATTTCCCATCTGACATGGCATTTATTACAGCAGTTTCATTCTTTGTAACCCTGTGTCTTTATTCATATAATCTATAACTTCACTCTCTTTACCATTCTCATCTGCTGTAATAATTCTTTGTGGGGAACTACTGCTTTCAATTCATAGCTTTGGTAGTACTGAAGGCAAATTTGTGGTAGTGCTGGTTACCGACCTTGCTATATATTTAAATCATACTTCTGGCAACCTCACCACCACAGCTCTTGACCCATGATCTTAAAACAAATTCCTGTTGCTCTCTGAATTTCTTGCTATTCTGATAGCATGATAGGGCACGTCAACATGGGCTGCATCAAAATCCAAAAACCTCCTGCAATTTTAAAATGTTCAAGCTCTAAAATATTTGATTTGCATTTTTATATGCAAACACAAGTAAAAAACACCCCAAACAGTTCATTTTATATATTTAGACTACAAGGAAGTGTACTGCATTATTAAGATGTGCTGCATTATCTCTTTTCTTATTTTCCACAAAATGCTACTGATGTAATAATTTTATCTTTTCCTGTTCACAAAACAATCACACTTTTCATAACCCATGCAGTAAAATTTAAATGCCAACACAGTCGGATAAAAGTTAAAAATATCAACATAAATTTCACTCTTGAATTCAAGACAATGCTTTATCGTTTAACTCTGAATATAGGAATAACTTCATCTTTGTCACATGAACATGCTAATACGCGAGATTTACAGTTGTAAACAACAATGGTATACTCAACACAGCTGAATTATAATTGGCACAGAGAGCACTTCTTATTTAATTCACGAAGTGGATACCACTTTGATTACCAACATGCTAAAAGTAGCATGTTAAATGTGTGGATTCCCATCACCATTGTGAATATGCACATAGAATGAGATCATCTAGGTTTTAGGACTTCACATTACACACCAGATACCCCCATATTCACATATATGGGAAGCTCTTGGGTGTGCTGTTCACAGGAATAATCATCAAAAGATAAGCACAACAGCGACATTTCATTCAAATAACTATGCTCTTATCCTTTATTGGCATATAAAACAGTAAAAAAAAGTCCTTCCAAAGTCCACTGTTTAAAAACAAAAACAGAAAACAACTTATTAATTAGATCTCTTTTCAGGCATGAGTTTTAAGAAATGAAACACATATTTACCTCTATCTTGTACAGCACTGTTGAAATCAGCAAATTTCAAAGAGAACAAGCAGTAAATATTTAACAAAAAGGTTACTTGAAATCAAATTAAAATGCCAAATGTTCAGATAAGTAAGACTCTGCACACAAAATCCTTGGACTATGCTTCTTCTTTGTAGTGCTTCCTTCTTAAAAACTGCCTCATCAGCTCCAGACTTGGAATGGACTTGGAATTCTAAGAGCGCTATTCTTCCAAGAAGAAATATTGTCCAGCCTTCTTCTGCTCAGTATCCTGTGAAAACAAGTAGAGTAAAATAATAAGCAAAAACAATCTGGTAACTGAATAGGAACATGTCCTTTTTTACTGCACAATCTCAAATGAAATAAAGACAACAATGCAATATGTGCATGATGTTAAGGTATAAGTACAATGTATTTTATACAAGCTGCTTAAAGTACACACATGCCATACACTGCCATTTATCCAAGACCCCAGGACTCAATTAAGGGACTGCGGTAGCACAGTGGTTAGGGTGCTGTGCTACAAATCAGAAGGTCGCTGGTTCGATCCCAGCTGGTGTCAGTGGATTTTTCATTGACATATAATCCTTCCGATTGCACTATACCACTGGGGTCGACTCAACCTCTAACAGAAATGAGTACCAGGAATATTTCCTGGGGGTAAAGGCAGCCGGTGCGTAAGGCTGACAACCTACCACCATTCTGTGCCGTTGTCACGAAATCTGGGAACCTTAACTTCCTGGAACCCTCTGGGCCTGTCCAGGCCTGTAATGGGACTGCTTTATCTTTGCTTTGCTTTACCAGGATTCAATTCCAGAGACTTACAAACTAAAGTGTGTGTAATTTGTTCTTCCAACAGTTTAGTAGAGTTAGAACTGTTCTAACAGTGGGATCTTACAAGACACGCTTTACACAACATAAATGCTTTTTATTTCGGAAATCTTCAGAAACTGTCCCGAATCTCATTCCATTTGCTGGACGCAGAAATGACCAGAGCCATAATGGGATACTGGTCAGTGAAAATATCTATTCATAAGACTGTCAAAATAAGTCAAATATTTCATTATTTCACTGCAATTCATGGGCATGTCTGACATCATTTCTTTGGTGAAATGAAATTATGTTCGTATGATTTCTGTAACATTTGTCTCGGTCAATGTGAAGATTTTGTATTAAATAATAGTAAAGTTGTCTCTGTGTATGCCATGAAGGCATATGGGGAGTGGAGGCATACCTCCACTTACTGTTAACCTTGGAACATCATCAGTAGTTTTCTTAGGGAAATCCTTCATAAAGAATGAGCATGTCTGCTACTCCTACATGTAAATATACCATACACAAGAACCAAATCTCTGCAGCATGCTTTCATGCTGCTGAAAGGCTACCTTTACACAGGTATCATGGGATAAAATTCAACAACAATGACAACAACAACATCAACAACAACAGTTATTTTAAACAAACCCTACTCCACTTCTATGTAAGTTCATACTCACTTTTACAGAATTGTTCTTATTAATCCGTGGCCGGAAGTTGTTGGGGTCCCGCCTGAAGGTGATACCCAGAAGTTCCAGAAATCTATTCATTCCTGCCAACAAGGTCTGTGGTGTATGTGCTGTTGTGTCTATAGAAGGCGAGCCTTCAAACACAATCACCCTGTCAGCCAAGTATGTTGCCATAATGAAATCGTGCTCTACTACAAATCCAGTCTTCTTGGCATGTAAAATGAATCTATAAAATACAGAACAAGTCAAATGAATGATAAAATTCTACATAACATATGTTATGATCATGGGATTTTTAAAAGTGGAAAAATGGAAGTCAAGATAAAAGAATAAAGTACCATCAACACAACTAAAATGTCTGTATTATTTATTACGGCAACATGTCTCAGCCGCAGTGAGACATCTTTAGGCCAAAAATTGTTTAAAAATGCACAGAAGGTTGTACAAAATTGTGTTGCAGTTATTAACCGAGACCTGTTATTACAATATATTAAGATACATCTTGCTATGTCTAAAATATTAGTTCAAATATTAATTAATTAGTTATGGAACACTATTAATTAATTAATTAATTATAAACCATTTGGATTTTCATAGTGTCCTAATGTGGTAGGCTGAACATGTGGTTCTTGAACATGTTTTGTGCTTTGTATTTGGTGATTGTCTAAATTTTCCATCCTTGTTGGATACAAGAGATTGCTAGACATAAATTTCCAACTGGTGTCAGCCTTCGTGTGTGCTGTTCATCTCACTAATCGAGAATAAATATCAAGTGGATCAATAAACCCAATCCAGGTGTGCTGGTTTCACCACAACTGGGTGCATGGTGCACCACCAACCTGGTCAAGGCTGCATGTCTCTTCCCAAGGCAACAGTCACATACACACAAGATCTTTCTGACAGCAGTCCAAAGCAGTCCACTAGATGTTCAAGTAAGCAGCTGCAGGTCCCTCAAAAAAAACAGTGCTCCTCATCTACCAGGGAAAGCTAACATGGAAGCCATACAAAATACAGTCAATGGAAGGCAGTTTGTGACAACAACAAAAGCAGACAGCAAGACTCCTGCATGAACATGCATCAGCAAGTGGAGTTGGAAGACAATTTTCTAATACAACTTGTTTCTAGTGATAAGCCTATATTCTACACTGGTGACAAGATAACCATAATGTGTACATGCAGGGATGACAAAATACAGCTCTTATCAAGGGACATAAATCTGACAGTGAAAACGTTAATGTGTTGCATGACATGAGAAAAATGAAAATTTATCAGCCATTTGTACAGGAGGACTAACTCAATTTCTTTGGTGGATGTGCTGCAGCACTTTCTTGTGCCTCTGCTGAGGCAGGATGTCATTCTACATGGCACAATTTCTTCCTCTGGCAGCATGGAGTTAACCCCACTTTTATTTGTAGGTGAGGGCACTTCTCAACCTGAAGTTCCCAACACTTCGATCAGTCAAGTAGGTCCAATAGCATGAACCCACAGGGCATCAGACTTAATCCCACCATTCCCAGTCACCTTCCCTTTGGGGCTACATCAAGCATAAGATAATATTTACCCTCTCTAATAAGCAATGTGGAATTCTGGATCAAGACTTTCACAGATGTTGCAGATGTAAACATTGTTATGTTTAGGTGTGTGTAGGTCAAACTTGGATACAGATGGAACATTTGTCGTATTTCTGTTGGGAGCCATACTGAGCATTTGTAAATATGTAAACAAATGTAAGTTGGGAGGGGGGGGGGGATCCTCCGCATTTGCTGCAATATAATGGGTTTCACATCATATACAGAGGTTTATTCATTTCAGGGTTTCAATTTTTTAATCAAAACCAAATTTTGTTTCATCCTGTATTTGTACATGACCAACGTTTGCGGAATGAATAAAAAATTTAGTTCTAAAATCCAATTTAGCTCTCAACAGTACAGCACCTGTTCTACAATGTGAGAGGTAGGAATTTAATTTGGAAATGAAGTCACATTATCTCACTTAAATAAGTAACTGTTGGAGACTGCTAATGTATGACATGTTAACCACAACTAAATTAATATCATACAATATGTGAAGATTATCTGTAGCCAGTTTTATGTTTTAATATATATATGTGTGTATGTGTGTGTGTGTTTCAAACATTAATTAATGCAAGATCCTCTTCACACCTCTTTATTACTTTTGCTGCTACCAGACGCTGTTCAGAATCCAGGTAAGCTGACGGTTCATCAATGAGGTAAACATCTGCTGGTTTTCCCAGGCACAGTGCCAAAGCTACTCGTTGCAGCTCCCCACCAGACAAGTTTTGCACCTCCTGCTCCATGATGTCATCCATTCTCAGTGGCTTCATGACATCAGTCACAAACTAAAATTTAATTTGGTGTTATCAGTGACCAGAGATACATTACATTATGTGACTCATGTGAACTATTTTTCCTGTTAGATGAGGCAATGTTCTACAATATGCGTCCCATCACTACTGGTGGCCAAGATCAAAAATACTGCTGCAGTGGCTTATAAACTTCAGTACAGCTGTATACATGAATTGCGATACCCTATAGTAACATAAATTCTAGAAGGAAATAATGGAAACAAAGGAATTTCACACTTTAAAAAGGATACAGAATATAAATGCAGTGTAAAAAGAACTTACACCTGCATCAGACAACAGAGAAACTCTCAAAGTTTTGTTGCAAATGACCCAGGTGATTGTTGCCGCAAAATGTTGCTGCTAGACACCACTAAGGTCTGAAGGTTTTTGATAAAGGTGTTAATAAGTGACATATTTTAGACCTTCATTACTGTGTAATTTGTGTTGAATAATGTTTCTGAACCTGGCTCAACTCCATCGTCAGGCAAATGCGTGAAACCTAATCTGCTGGACCCAACAGACGGAGCCCACCGCAATCTGGCAATACAGATACTTTCACCTGATGACACAAACACACCCACCTACGAAGATGTCACTTTTAACCACAGTGAAACAATCCAAATGTCCATAATACAGTCTGTTTAGTAACTTCTATAGTTTATCCAAAATGGGTCAATATTTAGGTTCCTTCACTAAAATATACAAATGTGACAAATGACAAGACACTTCATGTTTTCCATTTCAGAAACTTATAACAGTACAGATGTCATTATGTTTTCGAAGGTATCTAGACAAAAAAAAAATAGCCGTTTTGTAAGGAACAATGCATACAAAGTAGTAGGCATGCATCTCATCGCAGCGCATGCGATGGAACACTCGAGGCTGAACCTCCACAATGGAAACACACAAACCACTGGACTGTCATCAGTAGACACAACACTGCAATCAAAGTAAATGGGCCAAGACAGCACAAAAGCCACAGGTAATGAAGATTCAAGTCTTTCTGGTGACACTGTGTAGATTTGTCAAGTTACCAACAATGTGGAAGAGCTTGCTACCTCCAATCTCAGTATACTCCCTCATCCTAAACTGTCCTCAAGTTGGAAGCTGCAAGTTCCTTCAAAATGTAACTGTTTACCAATCTACACAGCAGCATATCCTGTAGAATTTGAGTTTCATCCACACTGATGTGAGAGCCTCAAACCACATGTAACACTTTACCACTGAAGAATGACATGTGAATTCAGAGGTGATTAGCAGCAGATTAAAAATGTACTTGCCTGTGGGTGAACATACGCATCTCGTATCTTTTCGTGTAACAACTGGCGAACAATTCCTTGAGATTTTGGACTTATCTTCTGAGGTTTGTAACTGATATGCAATTGTGGAATGTTACCTGTAATAAATACATAAACCCTCAAACACTTCTACATAAAGTATGTGATTAATCACATTCTGGCAAAAATGTATGTATGTATATATATATATATATATATATATATA
>Ga0123353_10005495_pt1 | contig 16649 bp, 6 predicted proteins | sample TergutLab28metaG_3_FD_92763 | JGI IMG/M metagenome (GOLD analysis project Ga0123353, IMG submission 92763) | Labiotermes labralis P3 segment gut microbial communities from Petit-Saut dam, French Guiana - Lab288 P3 | ecosystem: Host-associated > Arthropoda: Insects > Digestive system > Gut ...
CGGATGGTGCTGGCACCATCCGCACCGTACACAGCGGCTCTCAAGACCACCACCCATCCAAAAACTCGGTGCAGAAAACCATATGCTGCAACTCAACATCTAAGGCTCCTGATGATGGGCGTATGTACCCGAAACATGTCGAGCTAAGAATATATCAATAAAATTACCTAGTTGCATCAAGCTGACATTTCACTTTATTTCATATTTTATAAATCAAGTTGACCACGACATGTAACAACGAACGAACGGCAACGGGATGCCAAAAACAATATTGATTTAGAGATCAAATGGACGAAGACGACTTGGAAGAACTTTGAAGAGACTATTAGACTAGTCCGAAACAGGTCTATCAACGACAAACTCGTGACGGATGATGATGATGATGATTATTATTATTATTATTATTATTATGACTGTCCTCAGGGATGTGATGCTGTAGGATGTGGTAGAACGTACCTAGGTCTGGCATGGAGGCTACTACTTCCATGTCCCCAAGGCAGCAAGCAGTCCGCTTCTCTGAACTTATAGAATATTTCCCCCAGACTATAAACCGCACCACATCGCAGAAGTCACTAGGCCTAATACTCGTTGCTAGCAATTGTTTCTGTAATCTGATATTGTTTTTATTTTTATCCTTATTAAAATTAAATTATATTAAAACTCTGGATTAATTGTATGTGTGGCCCACCACTGCTTAGACATTCGTTCTACCACCATGATTACCCATAATTTCCGTACATTCCTTGAAGTAAATGCTGAAAGTCATTTAGCCACAGGTTTTTGTAATGGCACAGACTGCATTCTCTGTGAGGTACGAGCTGGAGTTTCGTACATAATGTAGAGCATATTGTTAAGAGTTTTTTCCTAGTCAATTTCTATTGTGCAGTTTATCATTTGGAATTTTATGATTTTACATTCCAGGTGGTTTTTATGATCCCCTAAGCTATTTACATCCATTTACTAGTTTTATTATTTCATTCCGGTCAATCGTGAGCTATTTCCTTCCCTTTTCATTATTTAAACTTAAAATTCATGCCTCATGATATCTGGAATAATAAATGACGTCTCTGTTGCATGTGTAATCACATTCTAAACTGCCATGACTGATTCTCTGCAACACCATGCAGTTCAGTTTCCTGTTACTGAAGTTCACCCAACTGATGAAACGAAATTTCAGATAGCATCTGATACAGCTGACAGGCCTTTATGCAAAGATCCAAACCTGCCTATATTGCAGCTCCAACTCCAATGAGCATTCATGAAAATCGCACCTAACTGGCTGTGTAGTGATAATGTTCTAGGTATCCCGTTCGAAAGTTGGGAGAGTCCTGACTGACGTACGTGTATTTCGTGGTCTGTGGCTTATAAGACATCATCAACACTATATCAGACACGAATTTTAGCTTGGGTACAAGATCACATACCTAGAATTCTATACCAGGAGGGACAGAAGCAGGATTGCGTTGTTACTGAAGGGAATGTTGAAATTAAGGGGAACTGGTAAGAAAATACATAACGGGAGATACTCTGTCTGTGTAGGTGAAGAAAGTGTCAAACATATATTGCTGAGATATATAAATTCATGTAGCAGACCAACCAATGCACACCGGTAAACTATTTTTATCATTTATTATATATTACTTTCATGTTTCGGTCGCTGATGCAACCATCATCACGGTACCTTCACAAGAATACTGATAAAATACAACAAACTGCCATATTGCTTAAGTAAAACCACTTAATGTTGTAATGGACTTCTCAAGGTCTCCTTATGGTCATAAAATTTCGGATTGTATATTGTTAAAAACAGATAAAATTTTAATTTTAAAAACAATTAAGTTCGGTGCGTTCCTGTTGTATGTAGTTGTTATACACCCTGTTGTATGTAGTTGTTTTACATCCTCTTAAAAGAACAGATGCTTAACACAGTGGAGATCGCTTGAGACTTAAGCAGTATGGCCAGTTTGCTGTACTTTATCAGTATTGTTTTGAAGGTAACCTGGTGACGGTCGGAGCAGCGAACGAAACATTTAGATAATATATAATGCATGATAAACTTTAATTTCATACGTGTACATTTGCTAGTCTTTATGTGCGTCATCCCCGTTGTGTGATATACAATTAGTATGGCAATATATGTGCGTGGCACTTACCGTCGAACACAACTATTTTATTGGTTGATTACTGTAAGGTTTACAACAACATGTTTCGGCCCTATTCCTGTGCCATCATCAGGTTGTATCACGACCTAGAGTAGGCCATTACCAATAAGTAGCATGTAGTGTAGCCTACTGTAGGTCGTGATACAACCTGATGATGGCCCAGGAATAGGGCCGAAACATGTTGTTGTAAACCTTACAATAATCAACCAATAAAATATTTGTGTTCGACGGTAAGTGCCACGCACATATATTGCCATACTAATTTGCTAGTCTGCCACACAAATTGAGATATGCCTTTAATGCAATGTTATGCACCATTCTAGGTTCAATGCTGAGGTGTTCAGATGCTTGGAAATGGAGAATGGAATTGTTAAACAAAAATTGGTTGACTATGAATAGGAGGTAGACAGTAGAATATTAAGCTGTAGGCCTTCTAACAAAGCTGTGGTTACCTATCTAGCCAGAAACTTAAGGTTAAAATATCGGTGGTTCAATAGGAAAACATTCTCTAAGCATTGTGGTTGAGTGGCACACGGACTGTCACCGTCAAAATGCGGGGTTGTTCGGTAGGTAATCTTGAGACAACGGGAATGTTCTGAGCTCAGTAGATATTCTTATTAGTTCACGGTCTTCCTCAGTCGGTCAAAACAAAAACTATGGTAGTGCACTGACAAAATCATGACGGTTTCCTTCTAAACGACGAAGCGCTAACCCCGAGCGCTGCAGAAATCGTGGCAGCGTCTTGTTATTATTTACGTAAATAGGTTTCGGAGCGTCTTTCATGCAGTGGATATGCATGTGTTGGCTAATGCCGTAAACACAGTTGAGTTTATAGGTTTTGTACAAAGGGACAATGTCAAGTGGAACATGTGAACACTGAGTGACGCCAGCGAACAAAACGCAAATGTTAGCGGCGAAACACACAAAGGAAAATAAGCCTGTTCTTTGTGCCTAGCACCCGAACAAGAACCGTTCCTGTGTTTCAAACAAAACAGACATAAAAGTCAGCCATTTTAATTCCGCCTTCAGTTTCAACAGCCATTTTGAAGCGGCCCGAATTCAATTGCAACCCACAAGGCATTATCCTGACTTGTGTAACTTACTGCCTCAAATTCTGAAGAAAATAGTGCATTTACTCGCCCTTCTTACTGCGCCGCCGAATTTCCATTTCCTATGCCATAATTTGGACTTATTTATAAAATTTCTTCTCTCTTTCTTTCTTATTTTCCTGTTTCTTAACTTACTGCATTCTATACAAAAAGCAGGCCTACATGAGATGCAAACGTGGCAAAAGGTGTCTAGGCCCATACGTCTGTCCGTATATTCAATCTCGCAGAATCAAATTAAAAATGAGGTCAGCAGGACATCATTCTGAGGTGTGTCATCCCCGTTGTGTGTATAAAAGACTAATAGTGAGGTAAATATCAGTCATGAACAGATTGTAACGCGTAACGATGATGAGATCTCAGCATCACCCCGCAATATAGGCATATATATTTTACTTTTTTAGCAAAATTGTAATAACCTGAAGATGGCCGCTATTGGTCGAAACATGTAGTTATGTTTTGCTATTAAATATCATCATAAATCCATACTACCATAGTTGTGGTTTTATGGCTGATATTTACCTCACTATTGGCAGTACAGTTCTCGTGAAACAGCTATTTGTTGTAACACACCGATATACACTTTTACAGAAAAGTGAAAAAATTGACAGATCCGTAACAGACCAAAACTTAAACACGTTATGTTTTTATGAAAGTATAAGAAGAGGCTTTTTTTGTGGCTACATTTTGACAGAAGGTGTGTTTATAACATAAATATCTAGCAATGAGGGAATCGCAGTATGACAAATTGTGTGGGTTATGAAAAATTGCTGTTTCATGAGCAATATGTCGCAAGTATGAGACACAAAAACGCACATAACACATTGATCGAAAAAAAATAAAAAAGGGAAGCGGTTACTTGAACGAGACAGGCCTAGACGGAAGTATAATATTAAAGTAGGTTTTAAAAAATAAGTTGCGAATTGAATGCAATTTAATTTTTCGCATTTTTTGTGCCTGTACAAAATCAGTAAAAAAAACACACAATAGAAGGAAAATATATAAATATTTATTGTTATGACTAGAAGAAATATTCACGGATGGATAAAAATATTCTATTGTCAACAGTGTCTTGTGTAGCCCCACCTTCGGACCTTTAGAAGCATGTGAAGGTGTTTCAGTATTGTAATCGAAATATGTGCGGTTCTTCTGTGTGATATTTATATATAATTACATTCCGTGTCTTTGGTAAAGTGCCTTGTATTGATTATGGTTTGAACAGTCTAAAATGATGTCCAGTGGTGGACAGTTGTAAAAACTGTAACATAACTTCGCAGCTCCAAAAATGAATGTAAAGTTTCTATATTAGGGGCACAAATGTCAGATTCTGAAGAGGAATCTGCTGTACTGAGTTAAGACATCTAACCAGGTGGTGAACCGACCGTCAGATACGTCAGCACGTTATTGTTTTGGGCCTACACAATCATTTTTTTAAAGAACACATTTTCCGTCGTTTGAAATAATACTCACTGGATTATTTCCAACGCGTGTATTGAAATATAATGCCCCCGTCTTCGGGTTTACTTGTTCCAAAACAACCGTCACAGCATAATGATTATTTGCACTGTAATTAGTCCCCGATTAACGTCAAATTAGTAAATACTACATATTCCAAAAACAATTCTGGAGCTATAAAAGGTAAAGTTCACCCGAGAACAGGAAAGAAAGGCCCAGAAGGGGATTAGATGTACTAGTACTCTTTCTTCAACCTCGGCGCTAGATGGGTTGAATTTTCAACGTCACGCCCCGGCCGCTTTACCCTCGCGGAATGACCCGGGACCCATTGTATTGAAGCTGGGTGGGCCTCAGGGCCGTTCTGGATGGGTGCGGAAAATTTCGCCTCCACCGGAATTCGATCCCCGGACCTCTCAGTCTGTAGCGAGTTGCTATACAAACTGCGCTACCCCGGCCAACGTTCAGAAGCCATGTCTTTGAAAATTTCTCTAGACACAAAACACAAAATACGTAACTGGCCATTGTAAATATTTCCTCTCACTAAACAGGAGCACAGGTGCGGTCACGCACACTGACTTCTAAGTCACAGAATTAGAAAAAAATAATAAAATGGGCGTTACAAAAATATGTTATGAAAACTTCTAGTGATCTTTTGTGGCATCTTGTAGTCTCACCAAATTTTCAGGAAAATATACAGCCTCGGCCTTCAGGATCGATAAGGAAGAAAGAAACAGTCAGTAAAATCCTCCGAGCACTACGTACCCACCACCAAGTCTTCTGTCAGTACATACCCCCGGAAACTTGGTTCCCACCCCTGTGTCTGCAGTGCCACAATACAGAAGACCAAAACTCCCCTTTTGCATAACTCTTTAGACGCGTACTTCCGCTCAAATTTTTACAAAACCTTTCTTGTTCCAGATTTCCATTACTTACCGGGACAACACCCCGGATTCGGACCATTTGCTCTCTTCCCAACGGCCCAGTGGTTGGACACAGCAGCGTATATGGGCTATCCGTGGCCTGAGTACTTCAGACGGCCGACGACTGCGGAACTCTGTAAACTACCTAGCACCTGCGCGTCCTCTTTAGTAAAAAGTAAGTAGCTGATTGTATTCCGTGTAATCGCACAGTAATGAAGGCGGGACAGCGATCATCTGCTGCTGGTCTGGACCAGAAGATTAACGCGGAATTCCTGCTTTAACTACTACTGTATTACTTTGCCATCTCAGGCTTTGAATTTTTAATGTGAATAATAATAATAATAATAAGCAACTGGAACCATTTAAAAATCACTCAGACAATAACTTAGCAACATAACGGGAGCACGAAATCAAGGGCAAAAAAAAAACAGCCATACTGGGCACTGCAAACATACTTCGGAGAGTACAAACGCAGAAGAACAAAACATGTCACAGTTCACCGTTTATTTTACCGACTAATTCTTAATTAACACAAATATTAAAGGCGCATTTGCGAAACTTTTCAGCGCCAGTGTAAAATCTTCAAGGAAAACAAAATGCCAGTTTCTAAAAGCAATTGTTACTAGAAGGCTGTTATTTGTAAGGTACTTCCCTCTGCACAGTGCATAGTTGACATCCGAAATGGTCTAATGTGTAGCACAAATCTGTAAACGCTGAACAGCTCCAACACTATATGCCCTCGAAACACGGTTTGTTTCAGGTACATAATTGTAAATACCCTGTGCAATGGTGGAAATAAAGTAATAATAATGTCCTGTGGGGCGCACAGATTTTCCAAAAAATGTAAAGACAACCTCAAAATCCTAGACGCCCAGAGGTGGACACGAAGCAAGTTCCGCACCGAGGACGCTCGATACAAAATTTAATTTCCCGGGATTTGTGTATCTTACAGTTTTGGAATCTTTGCACCGTGTGGCAACGAGGTGTGTTGCTGACAATCGGAGGAGTATGTTATTCAAGGTCAGAGTATGCAGAGGGCCTTAAAATAGCGCTCTTATCACGTTACACTTTCACCGCCCATACTGGGCCCTGACCGGCGCAATAGCTCCTTCCGCCCATTGGTCCAAAGTACTGTCTGTCCAGGCATCTGAATTGCTGCCTCTGTCTTCTCATTTCAAACCTGAAAATGGAGGCAGCATGCTCCAATGGAATGTCGATAACACAGTACTCTACCACACGGTTCAAAAATCCCAGATACAGAATAAATCAACAAACTTAATTCACTTGCTGAAGGGACCGTCATGAAATCAGAATGAAAGAAAGAAGACTAGTGAGGCGAGACGGGAAGAAATATGTACCAAATTTAAGTGAGGAAATATTTTAGAAAAAAAAATAATAAAAAATACGAGATTTGCCTTAGATTTTGCCGTGGTTTTCCATTGTCGCATAGGATGAATTTTGGGACAGCACTTATCAAGCACAAATTTTCCAAACAAAAATGCGGCTAATTTTAAAATTCATACCTAGGTAAGTTTCATCCTTTTTTTATAGGCCACGAAGGCCCTTAGGGTGAGTAGAGGTATAGCTCTACTCTTTCTCGGACCTCGGTACCAGGTGGGGGTTGGGGGGTCAGCCCCACGCCCCGACCGCCTCTACCCCCGGGAAAGACCCGGTACCCATTGCACAGGAGGCTGGGTGGGACCCAGGGCCCTTCTGGACGGGCGGAAAATCTCTTCCCCACTGGGATTCGATCCCGGACCGTCCAGGCCGTAGTCAGTCGCTATACCGACTGAGCTACCCGGCTAAAATTCATAACTACATTTGAAAAATAAATATCAAAATGTAATATATATCTAGAGGTTTGTCATGGTTTTCCGTAATCTCTTCAGATGTATTTCGTTGCAGTAATTGTCAATAATTCACCTCCCCTCCCCCCCTTTAAAGACATTTAATTTTTACACGTTCATTAGACACTCATGCAACATACACAGCAGGTGTGTTCCAAACAGCGTCGTTACAATATCCACGATCAGTGGTACTGTACCTCTACTTCACCAACATCTGTCTATGCACCATCTTCTTCCCCTCTATGTTGTGTTCAATTCCAAACAGGATTCACGGGTACCGTCTCACACGCGACTATAAGCAAGCTAAGTGTGTCTCTGTCACCGCTTTGCATAATGTTTTCGATTCAATATCCTTATCTCATCATTATCTGCTTCATCCTTATGGAATGGATATAGTCCGCTTCCCGGGTCAATACCTACTTCTGCGCACATTTTGTACACGGTGAAATCTGAAGCTCTCACAAAAGTCTGAAGGAGTCTGCTGCGTCTATCTTCAGATTGGACACCCTGAGAATTACGGCAGCAAGTTCCTTCGAAACGTCCGTAAATTTATACCAGACTACACGATGCCAGATCCCAGAAGGCAGTATTAATCTCCTGTTAAATTTCACTCATATCTTTCTGTTGTTTAGATCTGTAATTAAATAATTAATCTGTGATTCCGCTGTAGTTGGTTTTTTGCTAACTCTATCTTTGGTTTTGCATTTATAGTGACCATTATAATTTACCCTTCATTTCATAAACATTGACCCTCTCTTTACGTTTGCATTACCCTTCGTATCTTATAATTTAGGCTGTATGACCGGTCTAAAAAATATGAGATCTGTTACCCCAATTCCGACAAAATTTTCCAAGTATCGTGATTAGGGCGTGTGTCCTGTCCCATCTGAAAATTAACTCGACATACGACCGGACACCTTGCACGGTTGATCGGAACCTCGTAATGCCTCTTCCCACACAGGACATGTGAAAATGCATCAACGTCACTAGTCGGACTACATCCCACGCCCCGACCGATCGAGTAGCCGAAAATCCTTGCTTAAAAGTTCAAATCATTACTTCACACGTTACATTTGGTACCTATGCAATAATAGGTAAGAAGACATGGCGTCTCATATTTTTGTGCAACTGTGTCTAATATTATTTGGACAATTAAATCGAGAAGAATGATATGAACCAGTTATACAGTGTGAATTTCTCCTTACACTAACGTACGAGAAAGATCCATTGATGAAAATTTGATAGCCGCTGAGTTCGTCGATAGATTCACCCGAAATTTATATAACCCAAGATTTCTCAACGGTAATCCAATGAATCCTATCCTGATTCCAGTAAATCCAGTCTTTACACCCAGAATGTGTTTGCTTAAGATTCATTTTAATATTATCCCTTCATCTTCAACTAGGCAGGCGAAAAGTCTGCCCTAGCGATAGCACTTTGGATTTCAATTCGAAAGCTGCGCGATTCGAATCTTGGCCAGGAAACCTTATATCTTCAATGAGGTTTTCCGTCGTTTTCCTCAGTCCCTCCAGGTAAATATCTGAATATAACCTCGTTTGGAACAAAGTCCAGTTCCTTCGAAAACCTTTCAAATCCATCAGTTACCAAGCATACTACCGTCGACACTACGTGTTCTAAGATGCTAACGACGTCGTAAAACAAACCACAAGGATATCAGTTGACGGCAGTTTATTCCAAGTGAAATATTCCCTTCAAATTTCACACCAGAAATTTAGTGTTCATTTCAAAGCAGAGGATTTCACACATAGCTGAAGTAGGTCTTTTTTAAATAGTAACAGGTAGCTCCGACTGTGTGGTGCCGGTACGCACGCAATTCACCTTCTCCTATGATGTGTCCCCTCAGCAGGCCGCATTAGGCCATTAGACACGAAACCAAACCATCAGGCACTTGCGTTAAAACCACACAAAATGGCCACCTTGGCTGCCACCGACGCTGACTCATCTCAGCCCTGATTTCTGCCGGCAACAGAGCCTAGACAAGCATCCCCATGGGCTAAAGATGCTAGATGGGGAGATATACAGAGACAGGGTGAGGATTTGGAACAGGATGAATGAAGGGGGAGTGTTTCAATTCAAAGGCTGCAAACCACCTCCCACAACGTTACTGCTATTTCCCCTTGTACAGAATATAGTGCAGGCTCGCTCAAATCGCATTAAACGATGGCGGCGGTGGCGGTAGGGGATGAATTTCATACGAGAGGGCGTTCAGTCAGTGCAGCTAATTCCCATAAGACTATCTAAAACCTGTACTACGCCCGCTACCCGTGTTCGCATATCATGTCGCAGCACCCTAAGGAGACCTTCCTCGGCCTCGTAGTGAACAAAACGCGTATTGCTGCAGTGCTGATCTGGATGTGTCTGGCTGACACACGGTTGATCAGTCACTGGAAAATGCACACAAGTTCAATATCAGGGAATAAAAATAACAGATCAGTTTTATACACGATGAAATTATAAGTAGACTTAATTAAGAAGAATCGTGGTTACCAGTAAGCTTAGTATCTTACTGCATCCTACACAGGAAACAGAACACATACCGACTGGTGACAAAAATACAACACTACACGCATGATATAGGAGGGACATGAACGAGGAATTGGAAACACAAATAAAATTTCGGTATTTAAACCCAAATGGGAAGAGGTCACTTACGAAACAAAACAATAATAATAATAACAATTATTATTATTATTATTATTATTACAGAAGTGAAGGATTTATTATTTTTGCTATGTGTACACTAGTGTAAGGACTACTGTCACCGAGTGACAACTCAATTGCAGTCAGTAATAATAATAATAATAATATGCCCCTAGCGGATCTCAATCTACGATAGAGTTCAAATGAGGTCTTCTTGAAATGCCGAGTTGTTGACAGGCTGGGATTTTGGATGATCTGAGCAACTATCAGCTTCATAAATAAAGACTCTGTTCAAGAAAATGTGTTACGTTGCTAGTAAGTAACACTGTAATTCTTCTTGCTGACAAACGGTCTGTCCTAATGGAAGGCGTTTGTGAACATAATTCTGAAAATATCTGGACAGCATAAAGATAAGGTTGAGGAAAGTGGCACAATAAGGAGCTTCATAAGTAAAGTCTGCCGTGAGAATTTAAAAGTAGCCTGCTTGGAATCATTACCGTGTTTGTAAGAGCAAATAAAATGGAAGCACAAATCGTACTTCCTCAATTGGTACTCTTGTGGAAATGTCAGAAGGGGGCACATGGTGGCGCAGTTGGTTGAGGCACTGCGCTACCAGCCGGAAGGTAGTGGGTAGATCCCCGATGGTGTCACTGGAATTTTTCATTGACATAATCCTTCCGGCCACACTATGGCCCAGGGATCGACTCAGCCTCTAACAGACGTGAGTACCAGGAATATTTTCTGGGGGAGTAAAAGCAACCTTCATGTGCCGACTGTCATGAAATCTGGGAGTCTCAATCTCCTAGAACACTTAGGGCCTCTCCAGGCCAGTACAGCGATTGTTGTGCTTTTTAGGAAATTTAATCTAAGCTAGTCATATGCTAGGCGTGTGGGAATTAGAAATATGTCCTCCTAATGTGGCTCAGTAGTGCAGTTAATGTGACGCCGACTGTTGTCTGTCTGTCCGCAGGCACGGTTGCAGCCTCCGATATCTACAGTCTCCACCAACATCCGCACAACCCCGCAACGGGAGTCCCGCTAGTCGCTGGGGGTGCCTTTCCCACAGTTCCCCCTCCAGCACCGCCGCCAAGCTTCCTGCCGCCCTTTCTGGGGTATCCTCCACCACCCCCACCACCACCCCCTCATCCAGTCAGTACCACAGACCCCCTCATACCTAACGACAAACTTCTGTCGCACCCCGGCACCAAACATGCGTCAGCGTTCACTTTGGCCACCTCAACTTCTCCGGAATTTTCTCCAGGCACCCTGAGTCTCACCGTACCTCCGTCACCACCCACTAAAGCGTCATCACCTCCAAGAAAATCTCCGAGTCCTCCACCGAACGCGAGGGTAAGCAGTGATGACGCCAGTGACACCACAGAAGACACGGTGGACGTAGTGAGATCGGCGTTCCAGCAAGTCCGACCACATGGAGGGGGTCCGGAGCGACGGCGGAGTCCGGAACCGCGGCCAACTACTCTACTAACGACGCCGTGTTCCAACACTGCCACGAGACCAACGCCATTACAAAGCCACAAGACTGTCTGGAGACCCTACTAGTGAGCAATCGCTCTACTATTATGCAATTTACTTTCCGCCTAGGCTCCGTAGACCAGAGGTCCCCAAATTCATTTAGTCTGAAAATCCGTGGATGTGGATAAGAAACTCTGAGACTCAAAACCTAACAAAAACAAATTTATTTATAAGCTTTAAAAATAATTATTAATGAAACTTCATTACATCTATAAAGTACTTTTTCCATTACATTTTATGCTGGCTTTCTAGGATGAAAATTAATTCAGCAATTCTCTCCTGATTCATTTTTCGACGGCCATCCATTTTGGTCAAGATTTGCGCAGCCAACTCGCATATCCCTCTCAAGAGTCTTAGCCCTTCCCATGATGCAAAGAATTCTTGCTCTCCTAGTAAATTTCACAGACATCTATAAGTTCGTTAGTTCTTGTGACACTTGACTTATCAATGTAACGGCAAAACATTCATGGACGATATTTATGAACAAATCTCATAATTATACCCATTCATTGTCCGTTTCTCGGCCACGGCAAACTAACTCAGATCGGTGGCTCCGAAATTCTAACCCCTGGGAATGTTCACGGTTTGGCCACTTAAAGGATTTACGCCGTTATGAATTGCTCCAGTCTAGTAGCACAAACACATAGATACAAAGTACGTTTCATCCATCTTCATTGCTATTAATTCCGTAGGGCAGTGTTTCTCAACCGCCGGGCCGCGGCATCAATTATACAGGGCCGCGAGAGGTTCTCCTGGAATTTGTTATTTTAGTTTTCTAAGCAATTTTCATGAAAAAAAAATGTTTTATAGTGGAAATATTCTAAGGAGAATAATATTCATGAATGTGTCGAAAAACTCAGACCCATATATTGGCCTGAGGAAACTAGAATATGCTAAAAGATTTCATTAGTCCAGTGATCGATAACTAATTTAAATGTAATTTGATATTTGTCAACATGCCACGCCGTATACATAAGTGTACTAATACTCTTTATGATTATGCCATAATTAATTATGAATACTTATGTTAGTTTAATGTATGAACTTAAAAAAATGGAAAGATATTTACGAGTAAATTTGTTGGGACCGGGCCCTCGTCTTACGAAAAAATAATTTACCGGGCCGCGGTCTCACAAAGGTTGAGATACACTGCCGTAGTGGACTGCACTCACACACACCCTTTGTGAGGGCGGCCCTGTCACTGATCTCCTTCAGTCCGTATTTGCACACTGTCCCGAAAATAACCAAAATCATGTTCCATCTATCTGTTCCCCCAAACGCGGAAACACAAGAGACCTTCAGAGTGCAAAATGCATTTCCTACCTGTCCTGCTAAGTACCTTGCGTCTGCACACAAAAACCATCCTCCTCCGCCTAATGGCCGCAACATAATCTTAAAAGCTCCCTCGTAAACCCGATTCAAGCCTCAAACGCTATAGTGGCCGGTAACATAATGTATTTCCAAGAAAGATTCAGCAACAGAAGGAGGGTACGAGTTTCATATTTCTTGCTCAGTGTATCTCTGTGCAGGAAATTAACTGTTTGCAGCCTTGACCAAAACACTGTTTGACTGTACGGGTCTGCACACTTCACTGTCCCCTGATGGCGGTGCAAAATTCTTTAACATTGTCAATCTAAGGGCACATCAGTCTGATAAACAGCTTTATAATGATACGATTTATTTTGTTTTACACTGCTGTGTCATGTTTCAGCTTAAAGCAAGCCAACTGTAAAAATTACGACGAGGTTTAATACAATTGTCATAGTGTTCTAAAATGTGTGAAGATATAAAACAAAATAATTCGTTTTATTAATAAAATTGTGTCACGCTTATTTCGCCATTATTTACACTTCGCAAGTCGGTGCCAGTTCGAAAACGGGGTATTTTAGTATTCTAGAGCAACAGATCAAGTCCAGAGTAACATACTTGATAATTAGTGACATCAAGTGCCCTACATAAACACACACACACACACACATATATATATATATATATATATATATATATATATATAATACATCTCCTTCAGGCGTGTTTCCGTATGCCACCAACCAATGACAAACTGGTTAAGCTGACTATGATAAGCTTGGAAGGTATGTCTGCGGCAGTAAGTCAAATTTCTTAGATGAATAATCGGTAATGTTTGAATCAATCACTGATTTTGAATGCCTAAATCATTTTACTTTTGAAGATTCGTGTCTTACGGGATGTCGCCATGTAGATTGGTATATATTTAACATTTAAAACTTCAATTTTTAGGCACGTTCGCAAAATTGCGAAAAGCGACAATTAGCTTCGTTATGTCTGTCCGTCCGTCCGCATGGAACAATTCGGCTCTCACTGGATGGGAAGTCGTCATTTAATATTTGAGGATTGTTCGAAAAATCTGTCAAGAAAATGTAGGTTTCGTTAAAATCAGACAAGAATGGCCGCTATTTGAAGACCTAAGCACATTTATGATAATATCTCGCTGAAGTCTTCTTAGAATCGGAAATGTCTGAGATATAATTTGTAGAATAAATCGAAGCACACTTTTTCCCACATTCTTGCTGTTTATAAAACATGGTGAATAAAACATTGTAGAGCCACACAGGCCACAGCAGACGACATAACACGGCGCATGCCCTCTGCATGCTTGATAACTAAGGCTACAAACACATATTCAGAATATATAATACTTATTGTTTTTCCAAGGCAACTGCTACCGGAGCGTGCCTCAGTGTCACGTTATGTACAAAATGCCTTGTCTTGTTAAGTGTTGTTATTTTTGCTCTTACAAGATAGACGGATGCGTGGTCTTTTATGTGTAGCAAAACGTAAGGCTGCCTTACATTAGGTTCTGATGGTAGTGGCTACGGTCCTTTTCTAATAGGATTACATGCCTGACACTCGGGTAAATAAATACGTACATTACAGAAGGAACTGCCAGCTCCATCTTCAGATTGGTAGAAACAGCACGGTTATACGAACCATTGATAAATTTCTACCGGATTACAAGGCCTCATACCCCAGAAGATGGCAAAATTTAGTTCAAAGATTCTCAAACGCGCTGCGATAATTTATGTGTCAAGTGAGTAGTTCCACACGTGATCACAGCAGACGCCAGGAAGAGTGAAGTTAGTATTTAAAGTCTAGCATGGATCAAAATACATGGCACAAATCCCAAAAGTCCAATCTCGTGTGTACAGTATTACTTGATATTAATAATTGGCATTAACAACAATAAATCTGAAAAATAGATTAATATTTTAATTAAATATAATCTTATTGAAATTGTCATCTCTTGACTGATATCATGTCAAGTGATAAATTACGTTTATTATTCTCCTACATTGATAGTAAGACGTGCGTGTACAAGAACAGTACAGTGAAGGCAGAAATGATTGTGAGCAGGTATTCCGAAATTATATGCACTTGTACCTAAACAATCGTGACACAAACAGTAGAGTAAAATAAAACAGGGTGCTGTGAAAGTAACTAATAATGAAAAAACAAGTGAAAAACATTTTTGTATCTTAAAAATTAATTCGAAAATAAGTTTATTTCAAAAAAAATATTCTTTACATAGGTACAGTACATAGGCACAGTACATACGTACAGTACATAGGTACAGTACATTGGTACAGTACATTGGTACAGTACATAGGTACAGTACATAAGCACAGTACATAGGTACAGTACATTGGTACAGTACATAGGTACAGTACATAAGCACAGTACATAGGTACAGTACATCAGGTTCAAACATCCGACCCAAGCAGTCAAATGATATTACTTATTTGCACATGAATCAGTCACAATATGAAGTGTCTCTGGGAGATTTAATAGCACTCAAGTGATATAACTTTGAGTCATGAAAGTGCTCGACAACAAAACTCGAAACAAGGCTAAATATTCATTTTTAGTGAAAGCAAGCCACGTGATATCTGAAATTATGAAATATTGTTACCTACTTCTGTGTATTGCTTAGAATATTTATATCAAGTAATTTTGTAGACATGGCCGTTACGAATAATGAAACCTGATAAAGAATAGAAATTATGTATCTTTGTTACAGAGAACAAAGAGCTGAACGGATGGCACTAGACGTTTATCAATGACATATTGTTGATAACAACATAGAAATTATGTTCTGTGTATTTGGTAACATTTGACATGACAAGTGAATTTTTGCACAACTTAACGCCTGTTCGAACTCCATGTAATCCATACAATTTTATATCAACCTAAATGCTTCCTCTACAGTTCAGACAATCAGTAATTTAAAAATGAATGTAATGCTGAACATATATATGACACTACAGGGTGTTATCAAAGCACAGTATTAAAGGATGGCAACGTTGGAATACTTTGGTAAAGAGAGAAACTAGTATGGAAGGACTAAAGTGGGAAAAAGCTCAAATGCTTTAAAATATTTTCTATAAGACACATTTGTTTCAATTAATTGCATATATAAATACAAATAACATGTCATGGCACTGGTTTTGTACAACGTTTCTTTGGATTTTTATAGTTGTGTTTCAACTCTGTCTTTTGTTCATTAACAGATTTAAAGTTGTACACATCCCATGCAATCCATTAACTGCAAAATATTTGTCCCATCCAATTGCACATACAGTATAAATAACCATATGTGTAATAAATGGCTATTTATAGTTATATAATTATATGTTATAAGAAATTGTTTTTACTTACGTGTGCAATTAGTAGGAACAAATATTATGTAGTTAAATGTTAATAAAAATCCCATCAGATGCAACAGTATGCAGATATTTATTTACTGCAAAGTCACTCTACATGTTTCGGGTGTCACAGCACCCATCATCAGGAGTACTAAAAACTGCTGGAGGGAAGTAGCTGTACCAGTATTATGACCTGTACCGGAGGCTGCGGTTACAGTTTTTAGTACTCCTGATGATGGGTGCTGTGACACCCGAAACATGTAGAGTGACTTTGCAGTAAATA
>Ga0123353_10005496_pt1 | contig 16649 bp, 9 predicted proteins | sample TergutLab28metaG_3_FD_92763 | JGI IMG/M metagenome (GOLD analysis project Ga0123353, IMG submission 92763) | Labiotermes labralis P3 segment gut microbial communities from Petit-Saut dam, French Guiana - Lab288 P3 | ecosystem: Host-associated > Arthropoda: Insects > Digestive system > Gut ...
AGAATTAAGAATTAAGAATTAAGAATTAAGAATTAAGAATTAAGAATTAAGAATTAAGAATTAAGAATTAAGAATTAAGAATTAAGAATTAAGAATTAAGAGATTATTAATCACTAATCACTAATCACTAATCACTAATACCATGAGCACCGAACAAATCATATTCATAGCTATCGCTCTTGCTCTTTCGGCTTTTAGCATGTACCAAAAATCGAAAAAGAGCAAGCAAGCTGCTCGTGAAAACACAGCAGAATCTTATCCTAATTTTCCACAGGAGCCGGAGGCATATGAAACTCCTGAACCGTTTTTGATTTTTAATCACTACGATGCTGCAAATTTGCCACAATACTCCAATATTTCTACAAAAAAGAACAAAAAAAAGCAAAAAGCACAAAATCTTGAAACAAGTAATTTTCAAGTAAAAACTCCTGAAAAAACATCACAATATGCTGATTTAGAGAATAATATTGGATTGTTAGAAGATTTTGAAGGCACCGAGCTTCAAAAAGCATTTTTGTTTAGTGAAATCTTTAGAAACACTAAAAGTTAACGAGTTATTTCATTTTTCGTATTTTTTTTTCAATTTCTTTGTGCATAAAAAGAAATAATTCTATTTTTATGCCCTTAAAAGAAATCTAAAAAATTTATGTTTAATATAATTTAATGGCTATGATTAAAAAGTTACTCTTTACACTTTCTTTGTGTATGATGGTTGGGGGCGTGCTCTACGCTCAGAGTACCATTAAAGGGGACGTAAAAGGTCCGGATGGCGTTGGAATTCCATTTCTACAAATCCTTTTAAAACAGGATGGAAGGGTGATGAACGGGGCTTACACCGATGACCTTGGCGGTTACCAAATCTTTGGAGTTTCTGCCGGCACGTACGACATTACTGCCGGAGGAACCATGACATGCCTGAGCACACACACCGAAAGAGGGGTGTTTGTATCAGGTTCGGAGGTAAAATTTATCAATTTTGTACTCAACTGCTCTTCCACCGAGTTGGAAGAAGTGGAAGTACAATATGTGCCTCCCGTTTTCTCTCAAGACAACACTACTTCTTCTGTTAAACTAACGGGAGATGAAGTGCGTAAAACCCCCGGGCGTTCTATCACTGCCGCACTTTCAAATTTGGAAGGGGTTGCCAGCGTGGACGGAAACATGGCCGCAGTGCGTGGAAACCGCCCTGAAGGACAACAAACCATTATTGACGGGGTGCGTGTACGTGGCGGTGGCGGTGTTGCCATGCAAACTGTAGAAGGTCTTGAACTTATTCAGGGAGGTATTCCTGCTGAATTTGGTGATGGTACAAGTTTTACCGTGATCACTACACGTGGAGTATCTAAAGATTTTCACGGAGGCGCCGAAGTGCGCAGTTCTTTAGAAGGATACGGACAAATGTTAGCGGCAGCTTCTTTGTCGGGACCTCTTCTTAAAGGGAAAACCGCTCAAGACCCGGCACGTATGGGATTCTTTCTTTCTGCCGAAGGCTCTTATGATATGGATCCTTACCCCGCACGTGGAGGTACATGGGTTGCCAAACCGGAAGTGATTCAAGATATTATCAACACTCCGGTAGCCTATACACTGTATGGAAATAACTACACCAGTGCCTACAGAGCGAATGAACTGGGCAGTGACGCATTCAAAAAAATAAGAACACGCCAGAATGCCGAAGACTGGGGCTTTCTTATTCAAGGAAAAATTGATATTATGGGAGGAGGAAAAGATGCTCGCGGAAGACCTAAAAATAATCTTCGCATCTCATTAAATGGTGTTTATCAATACGAAAACCGGCGCGACTGGTTCAACGCTTATAATTGGAATGCAAATGCAGTATTTAATTCAAAAAATAACTCCGTGTGGGATAGGAATACTATGCGCTTGAGCGCAAGAATAAACCACCGCGTAAAAACCGATACTGCCGCAAACGCCATTCTTAAAAACATAATGTATGATATTAATATTAATTATACATTATCTACTACTAAAACTCAGGATAGAAATCATAAAGATAATATTTTTGCATACGGCTATATTGGTAAGTTTACCACGGAAAGAAGCGACCTTTATCTATCTGAAGAGATGCAAGTATATAATCCTGTCTTCGGTAGAGATACCGTGATGTGGGCTCCAAAATTGGTAGCCTACCAAGCCGCAGAGTTGGTAAAATTTGACCAATACGGATTTCTTAATAAGGACGGACTACAGTATAACCCCAATTTAATACCTTACACACAAAATTTTGTCGATTTTATAAAAGACAAAACAGGGGTGGATATTAATAAAGAGAACCTGACAGAGAGTGACAGATGGGATATTTTCAGTTTGCTGGGAGGTCCTTTAGTGAATGACACCTACACTCTTTATTACGCACTTCTGAATGGAAGTGGATTTGATGACCTGTCTCGTAGTATTGCTCTCAATTTATATACCCCTCCGGGTGTTATCAATGCAGGATATGGAAAAACAAGAAGAGACGCCATTGGCGCTAAAGCAAGTTTATCGCTCAATATTCAAAATCATGAAATAAAATTCGGATTTGAATTGGAAAAACTTACAGACAGAAGCTATAGCATAGGAGCTCCGGACAGGCTGTGGGGACGTATGAGAGCATTGACTTATGATGCCTCTTATTTTCCGTTCGACTTTGCCAATCCTTTTTGGAGCCAAGGCGGCGCAAGTCCGATGTTCGATGAAATGGGCAATATAGTGGATACACTTATGTATAATGTTACACCAAGGCTTACTTATTTCGACCTGAATCTCAGAGAAAAATTAGGTATTACAAATCAAAAAACCTATCTTGATATAGACAGCTACGACCCAAATCAATATGCTGAGTGGGGCTTGAGCTTATTTTCTAACTATGAGTTGCTCTACGGAGGAAATAGCTTGATTGGCTATTCCGGGTATGACTATACCGGTGCAAAGTCCAATCAAAAAATGAATTTGTACAATTTCTTCAGTGGTGGAGATTTGAATGAACCGGGCAAATATGCCATCGGCGCATTTGAACCGATTTATATGGCGCTTTACCTGCAAGATAAATTTTCTATTTCAAACCTCCTCTTTAACGTGGGGTTACGGTTAGACTATTTTAATGCAAATCAAAAAGTATTATCAGACCCGTTCTTGTTCAGAGCTGCTTGGGATGTTGGAGGATTGAAAGCAAACAGTGCAAACTGGCAAGGATTTGCTTTCCCTGATAACGTTGGCGACAATTGGATTCCTTATATATCTTCTGCCGATAATGACATCTATTCTGCGCCGCAAACAGTGGTAGCATATAGAAATGGAAATACATGGTATAATAACTTAGGACAAGAGGTTGCGGATCCTACCAGCGATTTAGGCGCCGGAGGTCCCATTTTGAAAACACTACCCCAAATCGGAGACCCGTCAAAAGTTTCATACGATGCTTTTGAAGACTACTCCCCGCAATGGAGTGTAATGCCGCGTATTTCATTCTCTTTCCCGGTATCAACAAACTCGCTGTTTTATGCGCACTATAACATTATTACTTTACGCCCCGGAAACCTGCAAATTAACCCTATTGCGTATTTATTCATCCAAAATCCCAGATATCAAAATCACGTCAATATTATCTCAAATCCGGCGCTGCGTGCACAACGAAGTGTGGACTATGAAATCGGATTCCGTCAAAGAGTTGGAGAAAATGCCGCACTTAGCTTTGCCGCTTATTATTCTGAAAAAAGAGACCAAATTCAATCTTACCGTTTTACGGGCGCTTATCCAACCACATATTATTCTTTCTATAATCAAGACTTTGGTACCGTACAAGGATTTGTACTGGGTATAAACATGAGAGGCGCCAAAAACTTAACCTTCCGTGCAAACTATACGCTATCGTTTGCAAAAGGAACAGGGTCAAGTGCACAGTCAAACCTCCTCATTATCGCTTCCGGCCAACCAAACCTGAGAACGCTCACGAATTTAAGTTTCGACCAACGTCACAATGTTTCGGGAATGATTGACCTTCGTTTCGACCAAGGTACCAATTACAACGGACCGGTAACTGTTAAACAAAAGAAAGGCACGGATACCAAGAAAGAAATCAGATGGTTAGAAAATTCCGGAGTTACATTGATGGTTTCTGCTGCTTCCGGAATGCCCTACTCCCGCTCAGGTATTTTGTATTCCGTATTAGGCTGGGGAGAACAAACAAAACCACAGCTAAAAGGATCAATCAACGGAGCGAATATGCCATGGACTTTCACATGTAATTTGCGGCTTGATAAATCTTTCGTATTTAACTTAGCCAGTAATAAAGATAAAAACGATAGCGGAAAACGCAAAAATAAACCCGGAATGCTTACCGTATATGTAGATTTTCAAAATCTTCTCAATATAAAAAATGTGATAGATGTGTACGATTTTACAGGTAATGCAACCAGTGACGGATATTTGTCTTCCACGTTATTCCGATCCAAAATTGAACAAGGAACCGCTTTTAATATGCCTTATAATTCTGCTATGAACTACTATGATATGTCTATTGCCAATCCTTATAATTTTTCCCAGCCTTTTAGAGTTTATCTTGGCATACAATTTTATTTTTAATGTCTCACCTTGTAAAATATTATGATATATGAATAGAAAATGTAAATTTTTAATTGTTTTAGCTCTTATTTTCATGGTTGCAACTTTACAAGTGCAAGCTGAAAAATATAAGGGACCCATTGTGAAAACAAATTCACCTAAGTCGAATGCCGACTGTTTACCTCCGGGAAAAAGTACAGAACTCTCCTTAAATCTTGTACGTGCTTACTTGAAAACCGATGGAACCATGTGGTTTAGAGAAATTGCAGAGTACGAAGTTCCGAAAGGATCCGGTAAAACTTCCATGTTTTCCGCAGCGCTTTGGATTGGAGGAGTAGATATAGCAGGACAGCTTTATGTAGCTGCTATGAGATTTGGACAAATAGGGAACGACTTTTGGAACGGACCGTTGCAAATGAAAGATGGCTCTATCAGCCAATTTACATGTAGCAAATACGATAAATTTTTCCCAATCTCTCGTATGGAAGTTCAAAGACACAAGGATGCCCATGAAAACAACGATGGCTCCTATGTTATGCCCCCATCCATTAGAGATTGGCCAGCAAACGGAGGCCCCGGCGAATCAATGTATTTGGCCCCCTACATTAATGCTGAAGGTTTTGATGGGGAACCCTATGATCCCGAAAGAGGCGACTATCCTTACTATGATTTTGGTAATGATCTTTGTCCATGGACGCGCGTAAACATAGAAAAAGCGAAAATTATTCCATGGCTTAATGAAGACGGAAAACCGGACAGATTATTTGGAAAAATACCTAATCCTAAGGCTTTGCCTCTGACTATGGAACGTATATGGACCCGCCAGCATAATGCCTATGGCTGGGATAATATGATGATAGCCGCCGACCACGTACTGAAAGGGGATGAAACTATTTTTTGGTTTCTTAATGATAGAGGAGGTCCGCATGGCGAATCGAAAAGCCAGTACTCCTTCGGGCTCGAAATAAGAGTGCAGGCGTTTGCCTTTGCTACCAATGACGAACTTAACAAAATGACATTTTATTCCTACGAAATCGTTAACCGTGGTTCAAGTACCATTTACGAAACTTTCTTCTCACAATGGGTAGATCCCGACTTGGGACATGCAGATGATGATTATGTGGGTTGTGATGTAGTGAGAGGTATGGGGTATTGCTACAACGGCAAGGAGGTGGACGGTACCGGACAAATTCATGCGTATGGCGCAAATCCTCCGGCAGTAGGTGTAAACTTCTTCCAAGGTCCTTACATAGATCCCGATGGTGTGGATAATCCAAAGTTCCATAAAGATTGGGCTGCTAATAATGTTAATGGTGAAAATCAGGAATATTGTAAAAGATTCGTAGATTATGTAGTTGATTTAGACCCGAAAGACATAGAAGACTTTATCGTACTACCGGCATTTCATCCGGACTCTGCAGCTGCCGGAAAAAAGGACACATTACGTTATAATAACCAATTTGCAATCAATGGCGTAAACTTTGGGGATGGTATTATTGATAATGAACGTTTCGGAATGCGTCGTTTTGTGTACCATAATAACGATGGAAGTGATAAGGGCGATCCGAGCATTGCGATTCACTATTATAATATGTTAAGAGGAATATGGAAAAATAACCAACGGATGACTTATGGTGGAGACGGCTTCGAATTTCCTAACAATGTGCAATGTGACTTTATGTTTCCCAAAGGTACCGACTATTGTAACTGGGGAACTCGGGGTATTTCTCCGGGAGTAGATTATGGACATGGCGGTAGAACCGGAAACTGGTCGGAAGAACATCCAAAAGGTATTGGTACTGACCCCAACGACCCTGCAGACCGTCGTTTTATGCAATCTGCAGGCCCATTTACCTTAAGGCAAGGAGCTTGTAACTATATTACCGTAGGTATTCCGTGGGCGCGCGCCACAGCGGGTGGGGTAGCTGCTTCTGTTAGGCTGTTAATGGTAGCTAATGATAAGTGCCAGGCACTTTTCGAAAACTGCTTTAAAGTACTGGATGGTCCCGATGCACCTACGCTAACTATCAGAGAATATGACCAAAAACTTATTCTGTTGCTAACCAACAGCGCTTTAAGCAATAATTATCTCGAAAAATATAGTGAGGAAGACCCGCTTATTCCGGAAGGTAGAACTGATTTGATATTAACCCCACTGTTAGACACTATATATTCCGGAGATACGCTCGCATTTATTGAATCAAAGGTCTACGTCCCATACGACCAATTCTATCGTTTTGAAGGATACAAAATATATCAGGTTATTGGACCGGATGTAGGAGGTAATGATTTGGATAATCCGAGTTTAGCTCGATTGGTACGCCAATGTGACATCAAAAACAATGTTGGTGCTAATATTGATGGAATCCCCAAACCTAATACCGGCAACCCTGTCGGAAGATTAATCAATTGGGAATTTGATGAAGATCTAGGGCTTTCTGTTCCAAAAGAAAAAGTAAACGGCACCAATATGGGTATCCAAACTTCGTTTGAAATTACCCAGGACCTTTTTGCTACAGGAGATAACCGGTTAGTAAATTATAAAACATATTATTTCATTGCCGTTGCATACGCCTATAACGAATATTGGCCTTATAGCACTGACCCGCTCGTTGATAATGGATTGGAAGGACAAAAACTTCCTTATTTAAGAGGTAGAAAAACAGCAGAAGGAAGGTCTGTTATACCTATTGCTGCCGTACCACATCCACCATCCGTGCATGGAGGAGGGCTCACGCTTAACAGCGATTATGGGACTATTCCGAATATTACGCGTATTGATGGACAAGGAAATGGTGGCGTCGCATTGGAGCTTACCAAAGAAACCATTGATAAAATTGTACGCGGTGGAGACAATGGCACCTACAGACTACGAGAAGTTGAATATGAAAAGGATGCAGGACCTCTTCAAGTAAGAGTGATTGATCCGCTCCGCGTGAGACCATTTGATTATACTATCGTTATTAAAGAACCGGATGATTTAATGCAAGATGTAAGAGCCGATGTGTCTGATAAGGCTTATTGGTTGCTTATCATTGATGAAACGGTAACCGACGACCAATTAAAAGATGCCGGCTTAGTAGAAAATCCTAACGTTCCATACGCACAGCAAGTGGTGATTCGCCAATTTGGTAGCGACACAACAACAACACTTGCGCAAGCAAATGAGCAGATTATTCTTCCTTTGGGTATATCAATAAACATTAAAAAGGTAGATTTTGTGAATCTACAACCGGAAGTCCTAAAACATTGGGATTATGATGTAAGCATTGGTGGAAGAAGATCTATAATTGGAAAATATTTAAATACACCTGTATTCTCAATGCCTCTGACTAATGCTATGTACAGAGCAAAATTACTATATAGCCAATCTGAAAAAATTGATATATCCAATGACATTGTTTTTTCTAATAATAGCAGACCATGGATTACCGGCTTGGTAGATGATAATGAAAATTTCCCTTCAAATTGGATTCGAGCCGGATCTTATAGCTTGGGAATGTGGAATGGTAATACCACCCAAAATGTATCCAGGAGCTATGGACAGTGGAGATTGGAAGATGCATTCCATAATACCAAAGAGATTGTGGATTGGATATATATAGATGGAAACTTAGTTCAAAGAGGAACCGACCGTGCTTTCAAAGATCCTACCGGTAAATTTGGAACGCTTTGCGGTGGAACATGGGCGCCTTATGTATTAGCTACTCCTTTTGATAATGGACCACAAGCAAAATACGTGGCTCCCGAACCAAGAATAACACAGAGCGCCCAAGGAAATAGCCCCTCAGAACCTCTTTGGTATTACAATTTCAATCGTAGTGGTGAAAATCCTCTGCAAAACCCAATAATGCAACCTGGGTATAACCAAACTATGACCAACTTGTATTCGGTTGACATTGTTATTACACCGGATAAAAATTTATGGACAAGAGCGATAGTATTAGAATCGTGCCCCAGTGAGTCAAAATCGGAAGGAGGTGCCATGAAAAACGAACCGAGAAAAGCTATATCCAGAGACAAAAATGGTAATCCTGAACCCAATGCTAAAGATGGATTCGGTGCATCAGGTAATGAAGGTATGAGTTGGTTCCCAGGATATGCCATCAATCTTGAAACAGGTGAACGTTTAAATATCATGTTCTCTGAAAATTCCGACTCTACTTTGAACAAATTTGGTAGCGCTGTAAATGGACGAGATATGATTTTTAATCCTACTGCTACGTATGCTATCGCTACAAAAGATACTATGGTTCAAATACAGGCAATGGATGTAAATATGTGGCATAGCTTTTCTCCGGGACAAATAATTACAAAACCATATTACGACTTCCTTTATCTTTTCTATGAACTTGGCAGTGGGGGTCTCGGAGGCTTAGCTACTTTGGGAATTGAAAGAGTTTGGGGAGGTATGCATTATGTGTATGTTTGTAATAGCGCCGGAAACACATCTCCCATGTTTTATCTTGACCCTGCCTTGGGTTCTCCGCCCGCATTCAATAACATGTTGAAAAATGCAAGACGTAATCATAACCTTGCCAATGAGGTACACGGTATCCCCGGAACCGGTAATCCCCCCGACACCTATGGAGGTTTTATTAACAATGACAAGACATATCCTGTATATGATTGTGGCCCTTATGACGAAAGTAGATGGTTAGTTCAAAAGTTTAAACAAATGCTAGTGGAGTCTAAACCAGCTACTCCGTTCAGACCTAATTACCGTCAAAACTATAAAATGCAACTATTCAATAACGTAATGTACACGCATATTCCAATGCAACCTATAGACCCTGAGCTGCAAGCTCTGTGGATGACTTCCGATGTAACCTATAAAATACGTGTTACACGCCCCTATATGCGGTATATTTCAAGATGGTACGAGTCGCCCGACGATAGAGAATATACTGTTCCTAACGAACTCAACTACAATGGATTCCCTGTTTATCGAGTATCCACCAAAAAATTGGCGCCAACATTCAATGATACCCGTGTATATCAATCTATACTCGATAATATCAATATTGTCCCCAATCCATACTACGGCGGTTCTCTATATGAAAGCAATGCACTTGAAACCACCGTGAAGATTATAAATCTACCTACAGATTTGAAAAATAATGCTCCCGTAACTATCAATATTTTTACGGTAAGCGGAATTTTAGTGCGTACACTAACCAAAGGTGACAGCGAAACTTCTTACGTAGTTTGGGACTTGAAAAACTTTGCCAACATCCCGATTGCCGGTGGTGTGTATATTATTCATGTGAACTGTCCGGGTATCGGTGAAAGAACGTTGAAATTCTTCTGCACGATGCGCCCAACCGACTTGAACTCATTCTAACTCATTATTAATTAGTAACTTTAAAAATTATAGAATATGAAAAGAATATATAAAACATTACTAATTTGTATCATGCTCGGCTTTTTTGCCTCCGCGTTTACCGCGATGGCAGGGAATAGAGACCGTTCAGGTCAATCCGGAGCACAGCATCTTCTTATTGACCCATGGGCACGCTCCTCAGGATGGAGCTCGTGCGGCGTGGCAGAAATACGTGGTATGGAATCCGTATTCAGCAATATTGCAGGACTCGCCTTTGCCAAAAGAACCGAAGTCTCTTTTACGCATACGCAGTTTCTTTCCGGTTCCGGAGGCGGAATTAGTATCAATGCCTTCGGTATTGCGCAAGGATTGTCATTCAAAAATAAAGAAACCGGACGCCGGGTAGATTTAGGAACATTAGCCATTTCGGTATTCGCTATGGGATTTGGAGACATCCAGGTAACCACAGTAGGTGAGCCCGAACATGGTGCAGCCATTTTCTCTCCTAAATTGAACTATATTGGTGTGCATTATGCAAAATCTTTTAACAGATTTATTCACGGTGGCGTTTCTTTTAAAATTGTGAATGAAAGTATTTCAGACCTCCGCGCAAATGGTATCGCTATCGATGTAGGAGTGCAATATCTTTCAGGTCCTTACGAGAACTTTAAAATCGGAGTAACATTGCAAAACCTGGGAACGCCAATGAGCTATAAAGGAGATGGTATTGCAATAAAAGCTATTCCGGAAGGCGCCAGACATGTGGCTACAGTGGAACATCGCCAGGCTCAATATGAACTCCCTGCATTGCTCGCCATTGGTTTATCTTACGACTTTCTTATCTTCACCGAAGCATACCAAAAAATGGACAAGGAAGATAGAAAAGCTGAAGGCTTAAATCGTAATGACGCAATTCACCGTATCACATTAGCCGGTACTTTCATTGCTAATGCTTATTCCCGCGATAATTTTAACTTAGGTATTGAATACGGGTTTATGCAGTTTTTACAAATACGCGCAGGTTACACACTCCAAAGTTTTACAAAAAGAAATATTGATGGAAAAGACAAGGTCTTTGCCAATGCAGACAGCTTTTACTTAGGACCAAGCGCCGGCGTTTCTGTGGGAATACCTTTGACTAAAAAAGGAAAAGGAAACAACCAACAACTCTTAATTGACTACGCGTATCGCTTTACACATTTCTGGAAAGGAAATCATTACATAGGATTGAAATTCTCCTTGTAAGAACTCCTTCTCATTTTATGTTCACATTTAAAGAGGCTTACTATAAGCCTCTTTAATTTCTTTTTTTGTTAGTAAAAAAAATAAATAATTATAACATGAATAACATTAAATATTATTCGGAAGAAAGTTTGGCGGCTCTAAAAAAAGAGTTGCATATTTTAGAAACTATCGAACGTAAGAAAATTTCAGCGGCTATTGCGGAAGCACGAGATAAAGGCGATTTATCCGAAAATGCAGAGTATGATGCCGCAAAAGATGCGCAAGGATTGTTGGAACTTAAAATTGGAAAATTAAAAGACGTAGTCGCCAATGCCCGTATTTTAGATGAGTCGAAAATTGATACCTCTAAAGTTTTGATATACTCTATTGTAACTATCAAAAATTTAGCAAACAATATGGAAATGACTTATACCATCGTGCCGGAGTCGGAAGCCGACTTTAAAGCAGGAAAAATTTCCATTACCTCGCCTATAGCCAAAGGTTTGATAGGCAAGGTAAAAAAGGAGATTGCTACCATTCAGGCGCCCGCAGGAACCTTAAAATTTGAAATTGTTAATATATCAAGAGGATAAATCTTCTTGTTTTTTTATCCCCCTTTTTCTTATAGAAAGTGAAACACCAATAGCAACCATAAAGAGTGTGATTACAATCCAGGATGAAATCCCTGCAATTCGGTTGCCGAGAATTCTCCATTTGGGAATATATTTGAACACTATGTGATGCTCGCCTGCAGGGACTACCATGACGCGCAATACGTAGTTGGCTCTGAAATGAGGCACTTCTGCTCCGTTTAAATAAGCTATCCAACCACCTTTGTCATAAAATACTTCCGAAAATACAACCAATTGCTCACTACTTGATATGAATTGATATTCCATTCTGTTAGGTAGCGCCACCGTGTTGATAATTTCAGCAGCAGGGTCAATCATAAAATCCTGCTCTGCAATTAAATGTGCGAAGCGTTGGTCCACCACAATCGTATCACGCAGATTAATATCTGTTAACATCAAAATCTCATCATCCGGAGTGTCGGCAAAAATTACATGTGTTGCAAACCAGGCATTGCCAAACGCCTCGTAATTAGGATACACCTGCCCATTTTGCATGATAATATACCGCGTATTCAACATATTCAACACATTAATATTTAATGGGTGAGACAAATGGAAGTCAATAAGATCCTGGTATCTTCTTAGCTTGGCGGGGCTATATCCACCAATAGACTTATGAAAATAGGAAGTCCCCGACTCATTATAAGTATTGCCTTGCAAGTTAAAAACACGATAGTTGATATCCGTATCCTGCAAAATTAACAAATCTGCATCTGAGGGTTTATGAGTGCCTTTTACTTTTTTCACCGGTTGAAAATTCTCATCATTCAAATAACGTTTAGCAACTCCCCAAAGGTCAATCAATATTAATACGGCAAGCATACCGATGACTAAGTTGCGATTTTTGATTTTTGATTTCAAAAATAGCCATAAAGCAACAAATGCTAAAACAATAAAAACCATAGAGCGCACTACATCTTGATATAACATTGATTTTCTATAACTTACTAAAATATCCATAATGCCTTCCACATTGGTTTGGGAGAAACCTGCACCAAGCAGTCGGTTGGAAAATCCCGCATCGCCTTGTCCGGTAAATGAAAATGAAAATGCGCCAAGAAATGCTATAAAAGCACATAGCCCCAGCGAAATATAGAGTGACATTTTGGTGAATTTCCATGCTTTTTCTTTGTCAATTTTATCAGTAAAAATAGCTTTTAGCGCCAGCGCTCCCAACATAGGCATGGCAATTCCGGCAATAATCAGCGCCATAGAGGGGGTTCGGAATTTATTATAGAGCGGTAAGTTATAAAATAAGAAATTGTTAATCCCCTCAAAATGTCTTCCCCAAGCCAACACAAACGAGATAATGCACACAATAATCACCCACCAACGTATGGGTCCCCGCACAATAAACAGCCCTAAAATGAACAGGAAAATAATAATAGCGCCTACATATACCGGTCCTGAGGTAAAAGGTTGGTCTCCCCAATAAGTGGGCAGATAAGTAGAGCCATAGCCCGCTTTGCGAAGTTCTTTAGCGGTTTCCGAATTTTTGTCCAACATCACATGACCTCCTCCATACATTTCGGGAATAAGTTGGGTAAACGTTTCCATCTTTCCGTAACTCCACGCAAAAGCATAGTCAATTTCCAATCCATCTGCGTGCGGTGTGCTCTCCTCTTTGTTTTTCGATTCAGGTGTAATCGTAAGCTCCGACCCTCCGCGCATGGTATCTTTGCCATACTGGTATGCCGAAATAGTATTTGCCATATTGGGCAACAGTGCCAAAATAGCGGCAAATGCTAAAACAGTTGAAGCAATGAAGAATGATTTCAACTGTTTTTGCAGAATGGCATATATGAAATAAACGCCGACCATCACAGCGACCATAATGGCTGCATAATAGGTGATTTGCTGATGGTTGCAAGCTATCTGAATGCCCAGAAACAAAAGCGTAAGCAACCCGCCCAAAATATATTTTCTTTTATAAGTTAAAATAATACCTCCTATCAGAGGTGCGATATAAGCCATGGCATATCCTTTTGTAACGTGTCCTGCTTCAATAATAATCAGATTATAGGAAGCAAAACTATAGGCAATGGCGCCCAATATGGCAAGCCACGGCGAAGCGCCTATGCAAAGCATAAATATGTAAAATCCTATTAAATAGGCAAGTAGCATTGCTGCAGTGAGCCCGGGCATTCTCAAGTATAAGAAACCTTTAATCTTACTAAAAATATTGAAACTCGGCGCGCTATACAATGCAGTAGAAGGCATCCCACTAAACATTGCCGGATTCCATTCGCTATACTCACCCGTTTCTTTTTGGTAATCACGCATTTGTTTCCACATGCCTTCCACGCTTATCATGTCGCCTTGCGGAAGCTCCTTATCTTCAAAGAATATCGGGCTAAAATAGGCTAATGTGAGTACATAAAACAGAGCGATAGCAATGACATGGGGCAACGCCTTTTTGAGTAATTGTGAAAATTTGATTTGTTTCATAAATATTGATTTATTTTATTATTTAACATGAGGTCTAATCATTTGTGTAATAGGCTGTGCGTAAATAAAATCGTTAAGACTTTCATTGTCGGAAGTAAGCACTTCCTCTTTGGTTCCAAGCCATTCTAAGGTGCCATCCTTTATAAAAGCGATTGTTTCGCCGGTGGTGATTACGGAATTCAGGTCGTGTGTGTTCACCACAGTGGTCATGTTGTATTCATGGGTAATACCGGTAATCAGTTCATCAATAATGAGTGAGGTTTTGGGGTCTAAGCCCGAGTTCGGTTCATCGCAAAAAAGATATTTAGGATTGATGGCGATGGCGCGCGCAATAGCCGCACGTTTTTTCATTCCGCCACTTAATTCCGACGGATAAAGAGAATTGGTATTCAATAAATCAACACGATGCAAACAATAATTAACACGCTCTAATTTCTCTTCATGAGATTGATGGGTAAGCATGTTCAGCGGAAACATTACATTTTCTTCAATAGTCAGGGAGTCGAATAATGCAGAGCCTTGAAAAACGACTCCCATATCCATGCGCAGCTTCTTTTGAGCTTCAAACGAGAGATGATGAAAATCTTTATTATCGTAATAAATTGCGCCTGAAGTGGGCGATAATAATCCAATTAAGCATTTCATTAATACGGTTTTACCTGAACCTGACCGCCCAATTACCAAATTTACTTTTCCTTTTTCAAAAGTAATATTGATATTGTGCAATACCTCCTTTGACCCGAAAGATTTTCTTACATTTTCTACAACAATCATCTTAATTTAGCATAATATTAGTAATCAATAAATTCAGCATTAGAATAAAAAAGCTGGCAACCACCACTCCTTGTGTATTCGCTTTTCCGAGCTCTAATGCACCACCCTCTATTTTATATCCGTAAAAAGCCGATACCGAAGTTATTATAAATCCAAAAATTACTGTTTTGGTCAAAGCATACCACACATCATACATTCTAAAAAAGGAGGTTATTCCATCTACATAATCGTAAACAGAAATAAGTCCTGTAAGTAGCACGGTGATGTATCCGCCAAACAGTGCAAAGAAAATACTGATAATAATGAGTGTAGGATTTACAATAAAAGAGGACAACACTTTGGGGAGTATCAAATAAGAAGCGGGGTTAATTCCCATTACTTCTAATGCGTCAATCTGTTCTGTTACACGCATACTTCCCACTTCTGCCGTAATTCTCGAACCGAGATTTCCCACCAACAGCAAACTGATGATGGTGGGACACAGCTCCATAATGATGGAGGTTCGCGCAGTAAATCCAATCGTCCAGGAGGGTATCCAGCTGCTTTCCACCTGCAAAGCGCACTGCAAGGTGATAACGCTGCCCATTGCCACAGAAACAATCATTACAATAACCAACGAACCCACCCCCATCGAATACATTTCGTCAATAACTTTTTTGAAAAACTCACTCCATTTTTCCGGACGTGAAAAAACGCGACGCAGAAAAATGAAGTAATTGCCGAGAAGTTCTAAAAAGGTGTATATCAAAATTGGAATGTTTTTTTTAGTGCAGGCAAAAATATATAATTACATTTACGAATGGTAATTATTTTATTGTGCTCTCAGGGCAAAATCATAAAAAATATTTTCAGCATATAGTATAGAAATTATAAATAATCGTATTTTTTTCATTTTTCCTCCTTTTTATTCAAAGTAAATATCATTTATATCTCTAATAATTATTCTGGGATTTAATCTTGTGCAACGCCCCATCTTTAATTTATTGAACAACAACTCTCCTTTTACGAAGCATTTTTTTGTAAGAACACAAGTATCAAATAGTGCTTGAACTTCACTGGAAAAAACTCTAACCTCAACGTTAACGACCGGAGGTGCATATCCATACATATCACTATAATCATTAACTAATATGAAATCAGTTGCATCACCATAGTAAGCATCCTTCATATGAAAAATCCAACCATATACCATTATTTCTTTTTTTAATGAGGAATTGCCTATGTTATCATAAGAATATGTATTCCAAAACACAGTATGAACATCATTATAATTTTCCCAATCAATAGATTTTAAATTTTTCGGTTTTTTCAAACAACTTTCTTTACAAGATGTAAACATCAACAGTAATATTGTGAGAGGTAAAATTATTTTTTTCATTATTTACCTCCTTTCTTGCATTCAAGTTCAGAGAGGCGGTTGTGTAATTCTCCTATTTTTTCTTCTTCTTCATGGCGGAGACCTTGATCGGGAGCCCGAACAGGTTTATAAATCCTTCCGCGTCTTTCTGGTTATACACATCGTCCTCGGCGAAAGTTGCGATATCTTCACTGTAGAGTGAATTTTCGCTCCAAACTCCGGCGGGGATGATATTGCCCTTGTAGAGCTTTAATCTGACCTTGCCTGTGACGGACTCCTGTGTCTTGTCGACAAAGGCGCTGAGCGCCTCGCGAAGAGTGGTATACCA
>Ga0123353_10005498_pt1 | contig 16644 bp, 10 predicted proteins | sample TergutLab28metaG_3_FD_92763 | JGI IMG/M metagenome (GOLD analysis project Ga0123353, IMG submission 92763) | Labiotermes labralis P3 segment gut microbial communities from Petit-Saut dam, French Guiana - Lab288 P3 | ecosystem: Host-associated > Arthropoda: Insects > Digestive system > Gut ...
GGAGAATTGTGGTGCAGTGAGTGATGAACATGGAGAATGTTTCGATCAACACATTTCTTCAATGGAGAAGAGATATCAAGGGAAATGGAACTGTGGTATGCTCGCCGACTGCTGTTGGACTTTGGAAAGGGCTGCCCCTACCATGGAATACAAGCGACAGGCAAAACGAAAAAAAATTACATGATTTTGTTTGTGTTAAATAATGAACTTACATGAAAAAAGACTGTGCAGATGTTCAATTTACGTTGTAAATATTACCTCTAAACAGAATAAGTCTACTAAACACATTCTTTTCCAATGAATAGTATTTAGCTTTTTATTTAATCCACCGTTCCGCATAATATTTCAACCTATTTCATAAAATATCATAGTGTAGCATAATTTTAAAACTAGAGCCAAGTAATCTTTTTATGTCCCTTTTCTAATTTCATAGATGCAAACAAATAAATTAATAACTTAATCATCACAGATACAAAGATTTTTTTGAAATTTGTTGTCCAGTGTTATTATTCACAACGATCTAATGCCGTGTCTGAAATTTCCTGGCGTTATTTTTTAGGTTCATATTATATCCTAAAGGAGTGGTGCTTAAATAACCACATGGGAATACAGCAGGTTTCCGTAGTCTTTGAAGCACTTGACATGAATCTGTGTTATCAGAAAAAATCTCATTTTGAATTCTAATATTGAAATAATTTAGCAAATTGGCACGAAAATTCCCTTGGTGCAGACGATAACCGACGATACCCTATTCTCCAGTAGAATGGTTCTGAATCTGCATTACCTGTACCCAAGATGGTGAGACGTACGTAATTCCTTCTAAAACAAAAGTGTATCTCCTCTTTGATTTGCCTGAGACTAGGTTAGTGTGGAGCTGCAACGTATTCATCCGCGTAAGAAGCACGAATTTTTGTTGACCGATGGCGGAGTGATATCTGACGGTGAAAACAAAAAAATTAATATTCGGGCCTGAGCTTAATCCTTTGTCTGACTTTCGCCTCAAAACCCACCACACAGAAAAGCATGAAAGTGAATCCCGAATTCCAAGGTAAGAAGTTGAGTACTAACGTCACGAGACACGGCATGGTCTGACGAACAGGATGGAATAAATATGTAAATGGAGTAAATGAACACTAAAAGCTTTGAGTTTGGCAAATCGGTGCACACGAAGATTTCGGTGTTCGGCAAAAGACGCTGCGTACATAAATAACCCATTTTAGATGTATCAAAGGAATGTCTCGCCTTCGTCGTCAAAGATTCAAGGTCCTTCTTCATGGATTTTGACAATAGAAATACGAAGGCTAACCCTTCCTTCGAAACATCCAGAACCACGCAACCATCGACACAGTGTCACATCCCAGAAGAATGTAATCCCGTGTATAGTTCGTTTACAGTTCAAATGAGAACACAGTTCATTTAAGAAAGTCGGCAGGCACTGTGACCGTTGTTACAGTGGGTCAAAAGGCAATGAAGATGCGACAGTCTTGGTTGGGGGAAGGGCGAAGCTTCCACAATTTGGTCTAGAAAATTCAGCCGTAGTCTCGATCGGTGTTGCTACGTTTCAAATCAGACTGGAGAAGGCGCTGGACATGTTGGACGACTGCGTAGGATATAAGTCAGTCGAAGCTCTTCATTAAATTGCGTCTAAGGAAGATATCAAGTGACATAATCACTTCCGACAGTAAGAAAATATATACTGCCGAAATGGTGTGCTAAATGGCCGTCGTTCACCGATGCGATATATAAATAAGAATCATCTCTAAAACGATTTGGTTAAGAAGTGTGGCGAACAGGAAGGATAATCTTACAACACATAGTGGCGATATACGGACTTAGCAGGCCTTGGACTACATAGAAATTTTGGGCCCGCCTTCTGAGATCCCACAGATATTAAAGCGGATCTTGGTCAATATAATTCTGGCTTTGACAGTGTCGTCTGGCCAGTTCCCAGTAAGAACCTAACAGCTTCTGGAGACAGTACAGTGGTCTGAGCGCTTGGGGCAACCAGAATAGATTCCTCCAACCTCAAAAATACTTGTGTGTATACAACAGGATAGTATGTAGAATGAGATAAAAATTAAGAATAATAAGCTGTTGGAATATTCACTCGGAATCCAAGATAAGCCTCGCTGTCATTTAAAATGACCCTGAAGAACAATGCTCTAGATCAGATTTCTCAAAATACGGAAGGATAGAAATCTGGAACGTACGAAATTAAACAGGTAGATGATAGTTATAGTAGTGTATTGCGTTGCCAAATAAACCTGTTTAAAATTTGCAAACACTCTATTTTGAGAACACTGAAACAGAAAGTCAGAAAGTAATCTCAATTCCCTTTTCTGCTTCCAACCTCCCTGCCACCCACACACCAAATAAAACAAGGCCGGACTCTTCATCGGAAAGGACTCTAAAACCTACGTGTATGGAGCCTGCCATTTATTGGCGTCTTTGCACAGTAAACGAAATGTGTATAAAATTCAACCTACAGGGAAGATCGGTTCTATATAAAATGAATTATTTTTGTTGTTATTACTTGTCACTGCCTAAGAACAGTTTGTGCGGTGAATGCTGTCTAAACATTGCCTCCCGCAAAATCAGCTTCACACAGTTCTCCGTAGTCTCTAAAAGAATACTCCAACGGAAGCAGTCGTACGGTAAATCGCTGTAGAAAATGCGAAGAGTCTACGTATCAATACACAACAAAATTTCCTAGAACGTTGGCTCACCCTTTTGAGACCATAAAGCTGAAGATGCACTGTGCACTTTATATCTTCAACCTTCGAGCTGCCCACCTTATTTATGTAACAATATCCCTGTTTTCAATAAACAGTTTTGATATAAAATTTTAAAATAATTTTACGTGTCTCATGAGATTTAACCAACAAGCTCATATACAGATATGTGTATTTATTACATTATAATCATCGTAGCCTCCTACGTGTTTCGAGTACCAATTGTGGCCGTCTTCATGGAGGTGTTCTTTGAAGGTATATTACATAGAACGTTAAAACACTTTACAAATACAAAATGTTAAACTTAGGTAAAAAGTTTAAAAATTATGTTAGTATATAAAGTATTGGTAAAACTGTTTGGTTTGAATGCATGTTCAAATGTTGTATACTGTGACACCGCCTACTCTTGGGTGGTGTCACATTACGCGGCAATTGAACACGCATTCAACCTTAATAATTTTATCAATATTTTATATACTAACGTAAGTTACTTAACTTTTTACATAAAATTTCACATTTTGAAATTGTAAACTGTTTTAACGTTCTATGTAATATTCCTTCTATGAAAACCTCCCTGAAGATGGCCACAATAGATAGCCGAAACAAGTAGGAGGCTACTCTAATTACAGTATAATAAACCTACATATCAATGTATGCACTTGTTGTTTAATTCTCACGAGAAATTATCAGTGCATGGACATGAACCATTTAAAATTAATATTATATTCCTTTTTAACGATCAGATGCAATTTAACCAGTCGTATAATAATGTAAGGGAACGATATAACTTTCTCAAAGGTTATGTGAAAGATTGTACAGTTTCTTTAGCATGTTCTTATATACAGGTCCGATGATGGGCTGCAAATAGGCCGAAACTTGGAAGTTCAAGCGAATTGTGGATGTCAAAATACTGAAGAAATACATCTATTTTTCTAGGTACCGGGCTAGCGTATTCGGTTTCGCACCATGTTACGGGCTGGGGTATCAGAAGTTCGAACCCCCGTGAGGCGAGACTTTCCGGGCACACCCAGGTCGGTCCCGAGGCCCACTCATGTTCCTTCACGATGGGTAATGGGTCTATTTCAAAGGGGTAAAGCAGTCAGGAATGGCACTCACCTTCCACTCTCTTCTAGTGCCGGGGTCGTGTATTGGTTGCGATATACCTCTACTACTCTTGTATGCCTTCTTGGCTTGTACAGCAGCAGGGTTCCTTTCTTTTATCTTTCCTACAGACATTGAAAGAAACATAGCAAAACATCTGTCAGGCAGTGCGTGTTCTCTTTGTGGAAATTTCTTGTGTGTCATGCATTGCTGTCCTCCAGAAAACAATCATTATTCAAAAACTGAACATGTGGTCAGACGCAGTAAGACAGATACAGTACATAACGAACAGACAAAGCGATCCCTGTACAGAACTATTGCTGGCCCAGAGGGTTCCAGAAGGTTGAGGATCTCAAATTAAGGGACGATCGGCACGTGAAGGTAGTTTGGTTGTCAGACGAATGCACCGGCCTCGTTTACCTCCAAGGAAATATTCCTGGTACTCGTTTCCGTTGTAAACAGCGTCGACTCAAGGTACATAGTGCGGTCGGAAGGAATATATCCATCAAAAGTTCCAATGGCAGCTTCAGGAATCGAACTTGTGACCCCTTAGCATGTAGCGCAGTGTCTTAACCAAATGCGCCACGGCGTGCCCACAGATAACGTTTATTCAGTTCAAAATGTTGCACTGCACACAATATCATGCATGCGCATGCGCACGTTCTTTCGAAATGTGGAATAAGTTTCGTGACGTAGCAGCTATATCCCACTGTATAAATCACTTCAAACAAGTCGCACTCTGGCGGAAATTGGATCCCGTCATAGGAGTACAATCGCGTTAACTGGATTGAGTTTCAATATTTATCTATCATCACCAGAAGCTGTAGCACCATGCACTCCAAGCGATCGGCTCGGAATTCTCCCCATACCAGTCACATACACTCAAAACTTTGAAAAAGTATTTCAAAAACGTCAGTACGATAGGATTCCTATCGTACAACTAAAAAAAAAAAAATACATTTTCTGACAAAAAATCTAGTTTGTTGTTAAAGACTCGTTACTTCGTTATCTGTGGATATGTGTTTCTGTGTTTGTTTCAGTCAATATCCCAAAGCAATTCTGCACGAGCTTACGAGTGTTATCACCTGTAAAACGTTTACGATGCTGATAACATTTAATACTTGATTTGTAGACACTGTTACTCTATAAATCCTACTAGCCACTTCCTCGTCGCATGAGTAGCTACCCTAATATTCACGCGCTACTCCACGTCCTCGTTCTTCAGTCTATTTTTAAATCACACCAAGAGTAAGTATATTTAAGTTGAAAACAATCTGTTATATAAATGACAACGGAGGCTGTAAAATATTTATGGTTGTAATTAAGATGGTTACTTTACCTACATTTTCTATTACAGTAATGGAGTTAAACCGACTACCTTATAAGTGTGAGCATAAATAGACTTTCTGCACCAGCCCGATAATAAAAGATAAATATGGAGCGTTGGTTAAATAACAAACATAAATTATTTCCTTCTGCAACATAAATTTGACCCTTATAACGGAAACCGCAAACGTTACTTGTGATTTGAGGGTTGTTTGGCCGTGCATCTTCTTCATGAAATAATGTGAAATACCAACTTGATGCAACAAGGTAAATTTATTGATGTATTCTTAGCTCGACATGTTTCGGGTTCATATGCCCATCATCAGGAGCATTAGATGTAGAGTTACAGCATATGGTTTTCTGCACCGAGTTTTTGGATGGATGGTGGTCCTGAGAGCCGCTGCGTAGGTCGTGTGTGGTGTGGATCTCAAGACCACCACCCATCCAAAACCTCGGTGCAGAAAACCATATGCTGCAGCTTAACATCTAATGCTCCTGATGATGGGCGTATGTACCCGAAATATGTCGAGCTAAGAATACATCAATAAAATTTACCTTATTGCATCAAGTTGGCATTTTACATTATTTCACGTTACTTGTGATGTAAAGTATAAATCACTCAAATTTGGTTCACATGAATTTCTCGTACAACAAGCCGGTCTCTCGCCGCAGAAAAGCGGTTTAAATCCCGGCCGGTTCACTTGATATATTTGGTGGCCAGTGTGTCAGCGGGGGGATAAGCTTCTGTCCTAGTAGTTCGGTTTTCTCTCTCAACAATTTTCCATCAATGCTTTTGTGATTATCTTTTCTTCAGAAGAACAAGTGGGCTAAGGCTGGGTACCATCAAATAAGGCTGTGCCACTTCTAAAGTTGGAAGCACTGGAAAGAAAGCATTTTTATGTTTGTCACGAACAAGGCGGATGTGACTAGAACTGTCAAAGAAAAGACATAAATATATCTGGATATGAGCCCCCAGAAGGGCTCAACGTCAAAACGGAGAGACTGACTGTCACTTGCGGAGTGTCTTGGACTCTGATGTGGAGTGGTGGTTTGAAGGGTTCAAATCTATCTGTTCATAAAATCGGCAAAACCTCTTAATAGGAAAATAAATTATTTTGATCAATTCTTTTGGAATTACACAAGTTAATGTTTCAGGACACAATATTTTATTTCTTCAACGATGAAAAAAACTTTCATTAAAATATTCTGACCAAGAGTCATCCGACACTATTCCCTCTGTCACGTGAAATTTGAGTTCATCAAATTAAAGAGTCCAAGGTCGAAATAAAAAGTTAACTTGAAATTAAAACATGCTTCCCTATTTCACATACCTGTAGTTCTAAAAATTTATTATTGTGTTCTTAATTTTTATTATGTATTAAATACAGATCCAGTCTAGTACACTTTTCTTTTTTACCCTTTTCTTTCTTTCCTTCTTTTCTGACGTAGTCTGACCTCTTCTACCTACCCACTCTAGGTGTAGAGTTATTTTTATCTGATCACACTCATTGACACAAACATCACGATCGATAGGAATCCTCTGGACGAGGGATCGGTCAGTCGCAGAGACCTTACCTGACAATACACAACATCTGCAAGAGGAAATCATCCATGTCCCCGGCGGAAACAGAAACCGTAATTCCAGAAACCGGGTAGCCGCAAACCCACGCCGTAGATAGCGTAGCAAACGGGATAGGCCTAAAACTGAACTTTAGGGTATAATCAGGAGGATTCCTTTGGCCTCCATACTGTAACCGTTCGTAACGCTTCACACACAGTGCACCTGTAGGTCCACGGTTTGTATCAGATCCGAATTCACTTACCTACTTCCAGTTATTTATCATTATTTTCATTGCAATAAAATTTTAAAAATTAAAAGAGTTATTTTACAGTCTACTGCAATATTGTCTTCAAATGTTAAATACTTTTCAATGAGCTAATGACATGCATCAGTTCCAGTCTCGAAAGAATTTCGTGCTAGTAACAAATGTGTTTCATATGTTTGTACAATTGTCATTTTTGATTATGGAATATACGAAATGAATGCAAAGCCAGTTTCGCGTAAAAAAGTCAACTTTTTGAAAATTTAAATTTCAGCACCAACACAGAGATGTAATATGATTATGACATAAAATTAATTGTTTTGCTTTTTAGAAAACTAAAATGTTTTTAAAGAAGTGTGAGTCCCCACACAATCTCTGTTATGATTATAGACACAGCACTGATCCTCTCCAACATTTGTTCAGCAAGTAAACGCCTCACATTCCCTAATGCAGTTCTTCTCTCACCCAACACAACCATCGGCAACCCGGCATCATTGTACATGAACTGCTTCATTCCATGTCTTCTCCCTAACGCACACAACAGATAAAGCTTGTTTTAGCAAAGTTCTGACGTTAATAAAATAATTGTGGGCTGTAAACTGAAGGAGACAACCACAGTTTGAATGTTCCTAATGAGTTAATTAAATTCACACCGCTGGAGCTATCACAAGTGCTATTAGGGAACTTCCAAATTCTTGTGTTTCCACAATCTCCTTAACCCTCCGGCATATATTAACTTGAAATGGGGCCGTAATGCATGTAAATTCTTTCTTACACAAAGCTTTCTACTCTTCTCTGCCTTAATACTGCTGAAATCTCATTTCCAGGACGTGCTGGTAGTTGTCTTTGAATTTTTTAAACGTCTGGACGCGACCCAAATCGCACTCCAGAGATTTGCAAGCATTGCTTCTTAACGTAACCCTGTTGTTTCTCTGCTTCCAACATGGCAGATCCGCGTAATATTTTAAGTCATTTGTTCCGAACAGGTGATACGTGTAACCCCAAGTGCAATCAGACACACAGTGACACAGAGCATGTTGTAAGACCCTAATTTTTCCTTTTTTCATGCAGGCAAAGCCTCATTCAAACAGCGGTGACGACACTGGCTATAATGATTAAGATTACCGTGATATTCCTCGGACCTTTCGGTACAATTCAGAGGAAATATATTGTATGAGGCCACGACTGTTTCTTTAATATCCTTTCCTATTTTTTTCACCATTACCCCAAAATTCAACGTCTTAAATTCTTACTCAATTAGAGATCAGTTAAAAAAAATATTAACACAAGGAGGAAAAAAATTCACCACATTTCTGTTTGTGTAACCAAGAAAAATAAGACAGAGAACTCAGACATTAAACTACATACTATACTGCTTTAGCATTTATAGCTTAAGGTCTAAATTTTTTTCGGACGTCTGCTTGAAAACTAAAGACAATAAGAATATAAGATTACGGTCCATCATCCTGTATTTTAAGCACTGTCAAACACCGGTCGAAAGGGTCTGAAAACATCTTGGCAACTTTCCTTTGCACAACTTTTTCTATACATGGAAAAAAGCAAAGTTTGTTCAAATAGAAAAAGTCTTTGTCTCACACCATGCTTATAAAACACGCAGTTGGAAACAAAAAATGAACTCGTCATTGAAAGGGTGTACGTGATGTTTCAGTCTGTTACCATCGGGTATGTCGAGCAAAAGAGGTTCAGAAATAATGCTGCAGGTGTTCGTTGAAAAAGGAAATAAACATTTTTACGAGAACTAAGTTTCTCGTTGCAGCAAGCAACAAGATTACAGTCTTCTGGAATGTGAGAACGTGCGGTTTGGCAGCTGGAACCAAAGCTTGAAGAAACCTCCTACCATCTTAGCAGTACCCTAAGGAATAAAACCGCTGGTTCCTCTGTAACTCTGACACGACTCTTCAAATTTTGAGATGTAACATAAAAGAAAAAGAAGTAATTGTAAATCATGTTATGGTTATCCTAAATAATTATTAATGGATTTAAATTTCACGTTAAAATTACAACTTTTCATGGTGTCTGTGGTCACTCGAGATTACCTTGACCGAAGTGTACAAAAACTGCCTGAACCCTAAGCGACACAAATTTCTCAGTAAAACACAGTGTGCTATTTGCAAGTATTTGCTCTTACACTGTCATAAAACTTATTATTGTGACTCTCCAAAACCTTTATGAACATCTCCATTTTTACTATCTGTACTAACCAGCAATGCTATTATATCCATACCTCGATTCAACGCAACATCAGTTTCAAATACACCATTTGGAAAAAATCGGGGATGAAAATTTCGTTTCATGTCCTGGGTAAATCTAAAAGCCAAGTAAACAGTGTGAAAGTAAATTTCACGGCCAGATCTACAGAAAGTGAAATAACACAGCAGCACAAGAAAAAAATACAAGAACATGAGTCTCCTGCGGCGTATGCTTCACAATTAAAGATATTCAAAGTGTCTACCTTGAATTTTGATGCAGACATTGATTGAAATAGACTTCTGTGACCCTGCTTTCTTCCGTTATGTCTGAATGGCGCTGTTTACTGCGATTTCCTACGAAACGTCCTTCCAGAGCTGCTGCAAAATGTGGATCTTCAGAGTAGGATTCATTTTTAGTTCATGTTTTGTGATGCTCCACCTCATTTCAGTCATTCATTTCCGGAATTTTTTAACAAAGTGTTTTCGGAACAGTGGATAAGATGAGGTGAACCAACAGCATGTCCTGCTCGTTGCACTGTTTTAAATCATCTGGGAGGGGGCGGGGGAAACTGCAGTCTGCTGTTTATGCCTAGAATTCAGTGACTTCTTGGACTTCTAACAACGAATACAAAATGGATTTGAGATGATTCGTACTACAAGTATATCTGTAATTTTCCAGCCAGTCAGGCAGTCATTTTTCAGAAGTATAACATCCTGCGTTGTGGCTCAAGGTGGACACTTCAAACATTTTCTTTAATTGTCAGGAGATAGTAACTCGGAAACCACACTTCAGAAGGCCTATGTTTGTATAAAATATTTTTCTTCTACAATTATTTTCTTTTACCATCTGCAGGTTAGACTACTTGTTTTTGTCCATTCTTTACGTTATGCACACAGAGATCACTCTAAATCATCACACTGATGTTTGAAATATTCTTGCAAACCCTTCTCTGCCCGATCTAAGACTTATTATAATTTTATAATTAGATGCAATTTTTCAAATTATTTATTGTCCAATAAGGCATTGTAATTTGTGTGGTAAGCACTGGGCGATAAAAACAGATACTGTCTTTCTTACAAACCCTATAAACGAAAGTAATTTATTAAAAATTTCACTCCCACAAAAAGATCTATTAAATAATGGCTCCACATTATAGTGTCCGTTAACGAGTCGGGTTTTTGTAATACTAAATACTTGTCTTTTCTCAGTTTCACGTTATGCATTAAGACGACAAGTTAAACAGCACGGTGTAATGGAAACAGGACTGTGCCTTACATTTCAGGTCGGTATTTACTGGAGATAAACTGACAGCTTCATTTCTTATTTCGATCAACCCCTTGATGTAAATCCGAAAATCAATAAGATGGAATTTCAGTAGACACAACTTGATTCGTAAAATTTCATAGCCTAGCTGTTACTTCAGGTACCAAAGATTTTAACAATAAAAAAATCCTCCATTGCTTCTCATATTGTGTTAAGGTGTTTTGTACGGATCTCAGAACAGAGTGACTTTTGCTTTAAGCGACATTAACGGATTGGTTTTGTATAGCCGAGTTGGAGAGTGCTCACAGCGCGGTACGGACTGAGACTTTATATAAAGCAGACATGTTTGGCATTTAAAGTGTTAGGGATAAAGTGGATTTGAATTTTCGACAATCATCTGGTAAGGAGCAAGAATTTTAAAATTCTCTGGACTTATTTTGTTCAGGAAAATGAATTATAACGTAAAAAACTTCAAACCTCACCGTCCTCTTTCACTAAAACCTTTACATAAGCAGTACCCAGAATGTATGCTTAGTTGTAATCGCTTTCCGTTCTTTCTTGAACTGTTTTAAACGAATTCAAGCAAAGAATAAAAGAAAGAGTAACGTCTTTGGTATTTGGGTATATTCACTAATATTGTGTTTCATTTCTAGTTCTTATTTACGATAACGACTTGCCAATAATAACGTAATGTTTAGTGATCTAACGTATGTAAAAAGTAACAGCAATAATGAAATATCCAATATTACCGGAAAACGTTTTTCTTTCGATTTTTGAATTTTGTGTTGTTCTTCTTTGAACACAACTTTCAGCTTTTCCCCTTCAAAAATAAAAAAAAATATTATAGCTACGTCATATATAACAATGAGTGTAAGTGGCTTATTAAATTGCTGGTAGCCCCAGTTTACAGGATAATTACCGAGAATCAAAATGGCAAACAAGACAGCAAGGTGATCGAAAACAGTAATAGAATTACCTGCATGTATAATACAACGAAGCGATTTAAAAGAAGAACAGAACAGAAAAATTATTATTATTATCATTATTATTATTTTCATAATCTTCATCCTGTGGCTTCAGTTTCCAAGAAGAATAAGCGCCTCATTAGATGTTCTCCTCCACACATCCACGCCCACTGTTACTTTTCTCCCAGTAACAAAGTCCATCTTTCTTATATCATTACTGTTTCTTAATTGAAACTCTGAAATTCTACATTCAGTGGGTAGCGGAAACATTCCGTGGGGTTAAAGTGTTCTGGCTGTGAAACTGACCGCTGACTGTCCTCTAGTGCCGCAGTTCAGAATGAATGGAGCGGCAAGTCTGTTCCCCCATCTACGACTTAGTGACGCGTGTAGGGAAAAGTTAACTTATTATATTCTATGTAGGTTGCAGTGATACGTATAAGAGTACAGACAGTACGTTTTATATTTAGTGGTAAGCCTTTACCTTATACACACCCTAAATAACAAACTGTTCAAACACTACAAATACAGGAAGTAGAGGAGATATTTGCACACTTTTGTTTGAACTAATTTTAAACAGTTTTAGAAAGACGAGAAAAAATAAAACTCCTGCAAATTATATTTTTATCGCTTTAAACATAAAACCTGCAATGTAAAGGAAAGTTGAAGACACAAGTATTTTCAGATATTACAAAACAAAATCATTAACAGTTATTTAGTGCCCATTGTAATGTTTACTTCGTTGTTAGACGCATTGGCAAAATTGCGTAAAGCGACTGTTAGCTTTGTCATGGCTGTCTGTCCATCTGTCCGTCCGTCCTTCCGTCCGTCCGTCCGTGCGTCCGTCCGTCCGTCTGTCCCCATGGAATAACTCGGCTCCCACTGAAAGGATTTTTTAATGAAATTTGATATCTGAGCAGTTTTCAAAAAAACTGTTGAGAAAATTCAAGTTTCGTTACAATCGGACAAGAACAACGGACACTTGACATGAAGATCACTAAACGTTTTTTATCACATCTCATTCAATTCTTCGTACACTGAGAAACGTTTCAAACGTTGTAAAGGAAATAAAAAATTGTGTCCAGCAATTTTTTTTCGAAAATCGTGCCTTTTATGAGTTATGTGGAAAAAGTGTGTAGAGCGGGCTAGGCCACAGATGACCATATGGCGAATGCGCATTGCATGCTGGATAACTAAAACCACAATCACACACTTACATTATGTAATACCTATTGCTTTTCCACACCAATAATATTTGCGCGAACGCGCCTCGATGGTAATGAATACGTACAGTACAGTGCCTGTCTAGTTGATCATATCTCGCTCTATTCTTCTTAGAATAAGAAATGTTTCAGATAAAGTTGTAGAGAATACAAAAACACATATTTTTATTCAGTAACTTTTACGAAATTTGTGCCTTTTTTGAGAAAATGTGAAAAAATATTGTAGAGGCGGACAGGCCACAAATGAAAATATGGCCCATGAACATTGCATGCTGAATACCAAAGGCCAAGAATGAACCCTCAGGTTATGCAAATCTTATTGCGTTTTCCACTGCAAAAAAGATTTTACAAAAGTGACCCAATATTTCGTTACACGTAAATTGCCTCTTTTATTGAATGATTATTCTTTGTATAGGAAGAAGAAATATTTTTTACGTGAGAAAGACCAACAAGATGCACCTTTATTTCAATAATTTATTCCAATTAGATGTTTGTTGGGCCGTGCATCATTGTGATAACTGAAGAATAAAAACCAACTAGATGCCACTTATTATTTTATTGTACTTCTTATAGGCTCAAACATGTTTAGGGCACTACTGTGCCCATCATCAGGAGCTCGCGACTATATTGTTGATTACCATATTGGTCGTTTCGCTCTTGGTTTACTGTAGGTTGGAGCTTAGTTGCGGTTAGGCTGAAGTAGTGTCCAGGCTGCAGGCTAAAGCACGACTGCTTTAGCCTGCTTTATCCTGCAGCCTGGACACTACTCCAGCCTACCCGCTCCTACCCTCCAACATAGAGCAAACGAAGAACGAAACGACTAATGTGGTAATCAACAGTATAGTCGCGAACTCCTGATGATGGGCACAGTAGTGCCTGAAACATGTTGAGCCTATAAGAAGTACAATAATTGGCATCTGGTTGGTTGTTTATTCTTCAGTTATCAGAATAAAATTTTCCTCTACATATTTGGAACTAACAAGTTAGCCATCAGGAGGTTATTCCTGTACACAGTATTTCTCATGCAGCTATAGGGTGTCTAGCCGCTAATACGATATGATTGGTACTCGTATTAGCGGCTAGACAGTCTATAGATGCATGATAATTGCTGTAAGATGCATGTACAGAAATAACCTCCTGATTTGATGATGAAGTAGGGGAAATTTTAATTTGAGTAAATCAATGAGATAAATGTGCATCTTGTTGGTTTTTCTCACGTATATGCATCAAGATGCAAGGTTCGGAAAATGTAAAGAAATCTGTACCCACCTCATCCTTAAGCAGACAAGTTGTTTCGATTGCAATACACTGTCATAGACAGCTTAAGTAACATAAAATTCGTTAAAATTTAAAGGGAAATTTTGGATAGGTCACATCTGTAACCGCGACTCTCATTAACCCACTCTTCCTCAGTACGCACCTTGGAGGACAATATAAAATTAGAATTATGCTGAATTTTTGTGTCACAAAAATGAAAATTTCCGAAGGATATCCTCATGGTATAATTATTTCTCCCAACTCGAAATAACTAGGTAGAAGCAGTGAAACTCGCAGAAGAGTAGGTAACTAGACTGTTTATAAAGATAAGCTGTTTTCGACAATTATTGCCAAATATGAGACGTATTTTTATCCAAAAATTGACTTGCTGCATGGGGAAGATTAACAGCAGAATTTGAAAGCTTAGACTCCGATATGCATAATAACCACTACCTCAGGGCGTAAAAGCACGAGACTCACAGTTCATGACCCTGCATATTACGTCCTTATTGCCTGCCGCCTGTAACGGATGGAGAACAGATAGCAGACATAAAGCTGAAGAGATAAGAACTGGTAAATGAGATCAACCGTCAAGCCGTAACTTAAAGGAGGACATCTGTAATTCTGCCATTATTTAGCTGCTGAAGGAGACTGAGTACCAGGAAAAGGCTGGATTGAAGCAGAAAATTCGACCTCTCAGAAAGCAAAAGATGACGAATTTTGAAGTTACGGCAGACTCTAATTCGTAAGAATTAAAACTAGGAAGCATTTCCTGCCACTTTACATTCTTAATTGTAGTTATTTATTTCCACTACCAACTCAAAATTACCAGCAAAACACACAACAGAGATTAACATGTTTTAGCTGACATTCTGGTTCGTTGCATTAAAAATAACACTGAGAGTTAACACATGAAATTATATACAGGGGGTGCCAAAAAAATGTATACATATTTTAAGAGATGTTTTCTATGTATTACTTATCAGAAGTGTCTAGACGCTGATGGTAACCATTTTGAGCACCTCTTGTAATTGTAGAAGTCAAACGTGACTTGTATTCATCTTAATTACAATTACAATTTTATTACAGTTTTTTCCTTTCGTAAAATGTGTATACATTTTTGGGCACCCTCTGTGTATATATATATATATATCTATATTGTGTGTGTGTGTGTGTGTGTGAACAGATGTCTGCACCACTACGACGATGGTTAATAATAAGCCGTGTTAGAATGCAAGGTGTCCCCTGTCAGAATGCTATTCGAACGCAGCCCGTGTGGCTCAGATGCTGTGCTGTCAGTGTATAATAGGGTCCAGCAGTGGAACGAGCAACTTACAGGCAATTCAAGAAGAAATGGAGCAGAAGGCTGAAAAATTCGACTCTAATCAATCCACGTGCCGGAAGAAGAAGAAAAGAAGTGATTGGGCATTGATGGAAAGAGAGAGATGGATTGTATGACGTTATTGTTGGAAGACGAAGGCACTTCAGACAAGAGTGGAAGCAAAAAAAGGAGAGTTCATTCGAGGATACTGATTTCTCAAGATCTGAACTGAATCATTCCTGTTGCGTACGGTCCAGTTTTTAGACTTACTATTTCTCTAAACCTTGTGTAAGGTAACTACACACTCCGTTAACAATACGTTTTGATATAAGAAGATAATGCAGCTCACACCAAGACGTAAGAAGAGGCCGTGGCGTGTTATGAAATATATACTGGCATATTCGTAGCAGGACTGAATAAAACCACGTATAGCGTCTATGGAATCAGCGTCCCTGTCGAAATTTGGCCCGTCCATCTCCCGACTTCAAGTAACAAAATTCACGCTGAAGCTAATTATTTTGCTACGTATAATTAGGTCATTCATTGCGTAGGGAAAAATAAGACTTGCAAATATTACAGAATTTATTTTGACATTTTAAAATTTTAACATTGTTTAAAAAATTAAAAAAAATAATTACAGAACTTATTTGGAAAACTTGAATATAAGAGATCCCTGCGGAAACCAATCGTAGAAGTCAATTAGAGAATTAGAATGTAGAGTGACTCAACGTAGCTTAGAATAGATAATATTGGAGGGTGTGTGTTTGGCTGCGGCAATGACATTGATAAATTTATTTAGCAGCAGAAAGACTAACAGCTAGTAAAGAAGAAATCTTCTGCACGTAATGAAGTATTTAATAAGTTATTAAATTACTTATTTAAAAGGTTTTCTACACGGACAATTGGATACAATTTTTGTATTCTTAAAAATAAATCAGAACACATTAAGAAGCTTGCTCTATTCTAGAATACGCCACTTTGTGCTGAAGTGGATGGAAGTTAAATATTGTAGGAACTCGCTGCCCACATCCTCAGTATATGAGATGAAGAGAGAAAAGGCAGGTTTCTCCGAAATCTTCTAAATTAATTCGGTCAAAACCTCAAATAATATGAAAGGAACCCTTAAATTCTGAATGTGAAAGCGAGTTATCTGAAAGGAGTACCGATGGAAATCGTTCCTCTAACCGGTCTTGCGATGGCTTCGAGAGGGTGATCGTGGATTGTGGTATGCATGTGTGTGACATCGTGGGTTGTGGTGTGCATGTGTGCGACATCGTGGATTGTGGTGTGCATGTGTGTGACATCGTGGGTTGTGGTGTGCATGTGTACGACATCGTGGATTGTGGTGTGCATGTGTGTGACATCGTTGGTTGTGGTGTGCATGTGTGCGACATCGTGGATTGTGGTGTGCATGTTTGTGACAAC
>Ga0123353_10005499_pt1 | contig 16642 bp, 12 predicted proteins | sample TergutLab28metaG_3_FD_92763 | JGI IMG/M metagenome (GOLD analysis project Ga0123353, IMG submission 92763) | Labiotermes labralis P3 segment gut microbial communities from Petit-Saut dam, French Guiana - Lab288 P3 | ecosystem: Host-associated > Arthropoda: Insects > Digestive system > Gut ...
CGGGAATCGCGCGGTCATCTGTCTTTGTTCGCCGGTGATCTGTCCAAGATTGCGGCCGCCGATACAGTTCTGGATATGCGGGTCGGATGCAATCATATCAATGGTGCGGTTTATCGTGGTGGCGATTGTATGAAGTTCCGCTTCGATTATGCCGATTATTTGCCTGTCGTTCGGGCCCCGGTGCATTTCGCGAAGCCTTTCTATATAATCTTCGACACCGATTTCGCCGGGCGCAAGCCTTCGGTTATTATCTCTCTGCGCGCCGCGCGCGCCGTCCGCCGCCGCCATGGTTTCGGTGTTGCCTATTCTTATCTGACCAAAAGAAATCATCCCAAGAACGCGATATATGTCGCCGGATTTTTGACTGCGCAGCGACCCGGTTCCGAATTCGTTGAAATCCGGCGCCGCAAACGTGTTGCAATCGGTAAGCGACCCGCAGACCAGCATCATCCGGTCGTCTATCACCGCCTGGCAATTTTCAAGCGCCGCGTTGTCGATGTTCAGATAAAGCCCCATAAGCAATTGGTCCAAATCCTGCATCGTGAACGGCCGGCCGCGGCCGCGGAAAGTCCGGGCGCAAATCGGCAATGATGTAAGCGGGCACATGTTTTGCATAAATTCAAGGTCGACACCGGCGCACGCCGCAAAGTTGTCCCCGCAGCCAAACGGAAACGGCCGCGTGAAACAGGCGTTGACTTCTTCCACGCAACGGTCGTTGCCGATTGCGCGAAGCCGCGCGACAACGTACTGCCAGATGTCCGGTTCCATCCGTTCGCACGGGTCGATTTCAACCCGGCAAGTCGCGCGCGCAACACGCGCGCCGTCGCCGTCAAGACACGCGTCTATGTTGCCGTCGGGTCCCATCCGGTCGTGGCAGGCGCGACCCATGATGCATTCGCTTATCCTTTCCATACATGATTGACGCATGTCGGATTCAATCCGCAATTCGGCAAGGTGGATATCCGGCGCAATATCGACAAGGAAATCATCCCACACGAAATTCCGCACCGCTATGCATTGGTCAAGCACGCTTTCGCAAAAATGACGCCGCGCGTTCAACCGTTCCAAAGTCTGAACGCTTATGACAAGCCGCTGTTGATGCGCATTGCCTCCTGTGCGTCTTGGCTGGGTGCGGCCGGCCGGCGTGGCCATGGCATCCGCCGCCGCAAATTGAGCGCATTCGCGCCAATCGCCGCCGCATACTTGCGGACCTTGCATGCATTCGCGGAATGCGATTACGCACTGACCCCGATTGAACCGGTTTTGTTCGCCGTGCAATTCAACCCGCGCCATACGGATTTCGGTATGCGCGTCCGTAAGCCCCTGGTCCGCTTCCCTTTGCAAAGCATCGACGGCAAGCGCGAATCCGCGGCAATCGTTGCGCACCTGGGTTCCGTATAATTGGACAAGCAATTCCATATCATTCGCGCATTGCGGCGGCATGCGGCCGCGGCACATATCACGAACCGCCATTTGCAGCGCGTCTCCGGTAAGCGCGCTTACATCGCCATCCGTGTGCGATATGAAATCGGTGGTGAGCAGATTCATAAATTCTTGACGTCTGTCGCGGCGCGCTTGGACTCTTTCCTGTTCAAGACCGCCGGCGATGACGTTGCCGTGCGCGTCGTACCGCCGGCCGCCGGTGAATATAATGTCGGCCGCGGCGCCCGCGCGGATTCTTTCAACTTCAATAGTGCGAAGCCGTTCGGCTTCGGCATTTATAGGCGCAAGCCGCGTAATCCGGTCGGTTTGCGTTTTGTGGTCATTGCTGCAAAGGCACGACCCGCCGGATTCGTTGCCAAGGTTGCAGAACTGGTCCATGCATCCGAAAAATTCATCGCGGCATCTTTGGTTGAATATGCGTTGCGGTTCAACGCGGGTACTCACCCGCGGTGTCTGGACGATTATGGATGCGTGCACGTTGTTTGCGGCAAAGCCGCAGATAAGGCATAAGGCACAAGGCATAAGGCATATGCGTTTTGCGTGTGCGGAAATTAATTTCAACAATCTCATACTGCGTATGCCCTATGCCTTGTGCCTTATTACATATTTATACTATCCCAGACTTCAATCGTATTGCAATCGACCTGTCTTGTTCCGCGCTGTTGGTTGCCGATAATGGCGCCCCCAAGCGCGCCGATAGCGGTGCCGATTCCGGGCGCGATTGTCGTGCCAAGCGCCGCTCCGGCCGTCATACCGGCCGCGCGTCCTTCCGCCCGCGCAGAGGCTCTGTTATCAAACGTTGCGCAGACCCTTTGCCGGCGCAGTATCCGGCAATTGCGCGTGTCGGGCTCGTATACCGCGCTTATCACCCATGACCCGGCTTCCTCTCTGTTGCCCTGGTTGCCGCGGTTGGCCGCCTGAAGCGTGCCGAAGTGTTCCACTTCGCACAATCTGCGTCTTTCCGCTTGGTCAAGTCCTCTTGAAAGTTCCGCCACGCGTGTGAAATATTCCCTCATCACGCGTTCTTCGGTATTGGCGCGCGCCATCATCCGCGTCGCGATGAATATATTGTCGCCGATGGACCCCTGGCACGCGGCAACCGTCCTGTCGCGTTCAAGCTGTCGCATAAAGACGTCCACTTCGTTGTCGACCCATTCCTGTATTTGGCTTCTTCTTATTTCGTTGCCGGTTCTGTTATCCGTTGTGAATTCCGGACGATACAGGGCTTCCAGTTGTTCCAACGCCCTGCGCGCGGCGGCCGGGCTGTCGTTGGTGGCTCTTATAACCTGGATATCCGGGTTCGCCGGAAGACACGACATATCGGTTCCGCATATTCGGCCGACGCTTTCCGCAAAATGGTTGACGCATCCCGTCATAAGCGCAAAGTCCATCTGCAAAGTCGCGGCGGACATAAGCGCCGTAAAGTCGGCGGCGGTCACACTGTTGCACGACGGGAACATCCGTCTTGGGCACATGTCTTGCAATGCCGTGACACTTTGCCCGACGCATTCGGGATTGGTGAAATTAATCCCGCATCTTTCTTGCAAGCATCGCGTCACGTCGTTCTGGCAAAACCGGTTGCGAAGCATGCCCAAATCGTCCGCGATTCCGCGTCTGAAGCCCGGTATAATCGTGTCGCATTCGGCAATCATAGTACATATTCCGGCGGCGACGTTAATGTTGGTAAGGCATTGCGCGTTGTTTTGAATTCCGCACGATTCTTCCAAACAATCCCATGTCCGCGCGCGGCACGTCCGGCGTACGTTCTGGTCGTTGTGAACCGTGGCAAGCTCAAGAAGATGCCGCACTTCTTCGTTCCAATCGCGCATGACGTAATCGCGGACCGAATTGCATTCGTCAAGGATGTTTTCGCACGCGTGCGCGCGGCGCGTGATAAGGCGCCGGTCGGCACAGTTTTCGAAATTCATGCCGCATCCGCCCTTGGTCGCGACACAGTCGCGGAACGCATGCATGCATTCGCCGCGGTTGAACCGGTCGGACGTGGTAAGCATTTGCTGGCGCGCTTGACGCACTTCGCGCTGGGCAAGCGCGACATTGTCTTCGGCCCCTCTTTTCATGTCGGCAAGGTATCTGTTGAATGTCCGGCAATCGTCGGCAATCATTCGGCTGTAAAGATTTTCTTCCATTCGCGCATCGGGTCCGCACGCGGCAAGCCGCGTGGCGCAACCGGACCGCGCAATGGCAAGCAGCGCGGCGCCCAGCGTTTCATCAGAATTGCCGCCCGGGGCTTCGTTCCACATCGCCAAAAGTCTTGTGCGGCGGTCGGCCGTCGCGGTGGCGCGTTGGGTATCGGCAAGCAGTCTTTGTTCGCGGGCGGTCATTTGCGCGCGTGCGACGTCTTCGTGCCGGATGCGTTCGGCGCGTTGGTTAATTTCTTCGATTTCCCGTTGCAGCGATTCCGTCCGCCGTATATCGTCGGAACAGATGCACCGTTCTCCGTCAAGCGGATCGGCAAGACAGAACGCGTCCATGCATTCGCGGAAAGTGGCGCGGCATGTTTCGGAACTTGGCGGCGGGGGCGGCGCAGGCGGCTCTGGCGCGACCGGCGCGGCGGCGGCGGGGGCGGCCGCGGGGGCGGCGGACGCCGACATTGGCTGCACGTTTTGGCTTGCGACGCGCGCACCCGAACCCGCGCCTGCGCGCGAAGGACCGGCATCGGCTGCATGCACAATCAGCATTATTGATACGTAGACAAGCGGCGCAAAACCGCGAAGGAATCTTTTCATTCTCTCATCCCTTTTAATTCACAGTATTTTATCATAAAAAGTGGGGAATGGAAAGTGATAAGTGAAGGGGCGTGCTGGTGGCTGGTGAGTTTGGTTTTTTGTAGAATTCTTCCAGCAACTTCATCCTACCAACCACCAGCACCAAAAAATCCCGCCAAAAGCGGGATTTTTTAATTCTCTGGAATATGAACCGGCGCGGGGGCGGTCGGTGCCGCCAATTCGCGGCGAAGCGCCGCATCCTGTCCCGTCATATCGGTGCGCGACACAACAATCGCAAGCATTGCGCAAAGAGTGAAGAATATCACGGCAAGCCACGCGGTAAGTTTGGTAAGAAAGTTGCCGGCGGACGCTCCGGTAAGCGCGCCGCCGAACATGTTCGCCGCCGAACTTCCCGACATGCCGGACCCTTCGGATTTTTGTAACAAAATCACACCAATCATCATAATGGCAACGATTATAAGAAGTGTAAGAAGAATGGAAAACATGTTAAGCCTTTAATTTCAGATAACGCAGGACAGATGCGCAATTATAATGAATTTTTGGCGCGCCTGCAAGGATTCGAACCCTGAGTCTTCTGATCCGTAGTCAGATGCTTTATCCAGTTAAGCTACAGGCGCGTGCGGGTAATAATATCCGATTTGCGCGGAAAATCAAGCGGAAAATTCCAAAATATTCCGATACGTCATATCCAGAATCCGCATATTTGCCTCGACAGAATTGAACGCGGTATGCGGAGTGATGATTACGTTTTCCATGTGCATCATCTTTTCATTGCGCATGACGATTTCCATCTGGTCCTTTGACAATGTTTCGGCGCCTTGCGCAGAATTCATCGCGGTTTCAAGTTCCAGCACGTCCTGTGCCACGCCGCCGACATGCCCGGAGACCAGCGCATCGTAAAGCGCGGGCGCGTTGATTAATTCTCCGCGGGCAACGTTTATCAATATGACGCCGGGCTTCATTTTGACAATCGCGGCGGTGTTTACGATGTGATAATTTTCGGCATTCGCGGGGATATTAAGGGCGACTATGTCGGATTCTTTATACAGTGTGTCAAGGGCGACATATTCGACAACGCCCGAAAGCTCCGGATTCTGTTCGCGGCCGTACGCAATGACGCGCGCACCGAACGCATGCGCAAGCCGCGCAAACCGCGACCCGATGACTCCGGTTCCGAATACTCCGACGGTCTTGCCATGAATATCATGCCCCATATACTTTTCCATTTCCGGGCGGCCGTCAATCATGCCCCGGTTCGCCGGGATAATTTTCCGCATTAGACATAAAAGAAGCCCCATCGCAAATTCCGACACGGCGAATTCGCCGTATCCGCCCACACTCGCGACCTTTATATTATGCGCGGCGCAGTATTCGACGTCTATGTGATTGACACCGCTCGAGCGCGCGGCGACAAGTTTAAGGTTCGGGAATCTGGAAAGCACGGCGGCATCAAGCACGGAATTCACAAATACGGAAATGACATCCGCGTTCAAATGCTCTGCCCCGGCCGCCTGTGCCGTATCGGATACGAATTCCACACCGGCATTTTTGAAATCTTTGCCCTTGTAATAATCCGACAGCATCTTGTCGGAATCAAAGAATATTATTTTCATATTTTTCCCCTTTTCGGAAAGTATATCATAACAAATGCAGGGGCGCAATATTTTGCGCCCTTATTTGGGGTCGAAAAGATTCGACCCCTATAATTTTATAGCTTTGTGGGCGCCCTCTTTTCTGATAAAATATACCGCAAGAGAGAAGATGATAAAAACCCGCAATTTAATTTTGGCAGGTATGCTGTTTGCCGCGTTTGCGACGACGTCCGCGCGGGCACAGCGTCCTCGGTGCGACTGCACCCCGGAACAAAATGCGGTCACATGCATATCAACAGGAGGCGACGGCGGCCGCCAATTGTGTTCTCCAGAGAATTGCAAGCCCGGTTTTGGGCTTCGCACCGCCAACGCGCGTAATTGCACACCATGCGGCACCAATCAGATTTCCGAAAACAATAGATGCCGGAATTGTCCCGCAAACGAATTTTCCCAAGATAATCAATGCAGCAACCCATGCGCAGATATGAACCGAGACGGAATGACCGCCGGATGGAATTCAACAAACCGGCTTTGCTCCATCAGATGCGCAAATGTAAATCATGTGCTTGTGCGTGAGCCCAATGGCGCTGCCCTGAGATGCGAACCATGTCCAAACGGCACAATTCATAATGACGTATGCCGGCCGTGCGGCGAAGGTGCAACGGTTGCTCAAAACCGTCAAGGTCGCAATATATGCGTATGTCCGGATGGCCGACGATGGGACGCGGAAAGCAATGAATGCCACAACACCCGCGGCCAAGACCGACGAGCCACAGCCGAAGAACAACGGCAGCAGACCGAAGCGCTGACACAGGCGGCCGAAGAGGCGCGAACGGCTTTTCAGGCCATCATAACACAATTGGGCAACGCGAATTGATTAAAAGGCTTTTGATTTTCGTCATGCTCTGCACGCTTGCCATACGGGCGGATGCCGATGACCTGCATGCGCAATTTAGCATAGCGGTTGAAATATACAGGGATGCGGTCGCTGCCGCCATAAGAGACAATCCAAACGCAACGAATATAAGCAACATCAACCGCGAACTTGACCGAAATATAAATAATGCCGCAAGACAACTTGGCCTGTCGGCAAGTGGAAACAACAGGGGCAATACCGGCGGAGAAATCGTGGATGACCGCGACCAATCGGCCGCAGCCGTCCGGGCAAGACAAAGAGATTGCGAAGCATCCGGCGGAACCTGGGAATCGGTGAGGGCAACCGCAGGCGCGACAAACCGTTGCAATTGCGGCGACGGGCTTATGACCGCCACGCGTTCGCGGACATTCAACGTACCGCTTACATGCAGACCGCAAACCGCGGAAGCGCTTGCCGAAGCGGACCAAAGATACGCCGAAGCGCGCGCGCGCGAAATGTCCGCCGCCAACCGCGCTCTTGCCGCCGCAAGCGTCGGCGCCATCGGCATGGGCATGACGGACATGATGGCCGGCCGGGCCCAGCAACAGGTCGACGAAAACCGCGCCCGCGAAATCTCCGTCATCGAACAATCTTTGAATTGCGGCGTCCAGGGTAATCAACGCATAGGAAGCGGACAATCCGGCAACGCGCCGATGATGCCGCGAAACGTGGTCGAAATGGCGGAGGAATACGCGACGCTTGCCGCGCGCGTGCGAAGCATCCGCGAACAGCTTGGCATACCGCTTGGCATCGAAGGGGAAGCGCTTCTTGACATGGGGCGGGCTTACGACGTCGTCGCGGCACAGGAATTTGTATTCACCGGCGGCTTTTCAACAGCCGCGGAACGCGTGGCATCCGGTGATGCCGCGGCGCGCGCACAGCGTGGTCAGACCATGGCGCTTGTCGGCGTGGGTGCCGCAATCGTGGGCGACATCGCGCTTAACGTGATTAATGACGGGCGGCTTGGCCGCGGCGACGTGGCAAGATATATGCCCACCCGGCCGGAAATGGCGCCGGCGGCGGCCGAACCCGACACCGGCCCGCAACAAATATGCGCGCCAGACGCACAAGAGTCCCGCACAAGAGACGGTGTGACGGAAACCCGGACATGTTCAGGGGACGGAAGGCGGTGGAGCGGATGGATTCCACCGGGTGCAGGGCTTTTGTGCACACCGAACGCAATCGAACCATGCGCCGAGGGCGAGCCAGAGGGAATAAGACAATGCGCCGCGGACGGACGGTCATGGAGCGCCTGCGTTTCAACTTTAACCGACGGCGGCAACGACGACGGCAGTGAAGATGAAGGCGATGGTGATGGCAACGGCGACACTGAAAGACAAGACACACCTGCCCCAGCTACGACAAGCAGCTGCACAGGCTATGAACGCATCGCTCATTCGGGCCCACAGGGTCGGAACGCCGGTATAAGGGCGTGCCCAGCCAACATGATGCCGGCGGGAGCAACCCGCGCCAACCAATGGTGCGACGAGGCGGTCGGAAGATGGAGAGGCGCCTGCAACGCGCTTGCTTGCGATAACAATCATACTCATGACCCCCGGAATTTCCGGTGCGTGGAGCGCGTTCCAGAGGAAACAGTCACCTTTGGCGAAATGGAAGTGCTTGGCTGCCGGCCGGGCGATCCCAATTGTTGCGCGCCGGGAACAAGCGACACCCGCCCGGGTCAGATGCCAAATTCACGACAAGTCAGAATATGCAATGACAATCGTTCTTGGAACGCATGGCAGACCGAATGCAATCCCGGACACCGCCCGGTTAATCGAATGTGCATACCTTGCATAGTTGGCCAGCCATGCCCAAGCGGAATGCTTGAAGGCCCTGCACGTGGCTGATACTTGAAATTAAACCCCGGCACACGCCGGGTTTTTTATTCCGGGGCCGGCTCTGGTGCCGCCTCTTGTGCCGGTTCGGTTTCCGTCGCCGACGGCGCGCGTGCGCGTTCGGTGCGGACTATGCGCCCGCGGTTCAAATCATACGGCGTCATCTCTACCTGAACCTTTTCGCCGACGTTTACCCAGATGCGGTTCTTACGCATCTTGCCGCACACGGTCGCGATAATCTCGTGCCCGTTTTCCAATTTCACCCGGAACATAATGTTGCGCATTTTTTCCGTTACCTGACCCGAAAAAATAATTACATCGTCTTTTGCCATATTTGAAGTCCTTTTTGTTTATCGGATTTTATCCCCGCATATGCGGAAAAGCAAGTTGTTTTCTTTACAATACAGGGGCAAATGATTTTTGCCCCTGTATTATTTTGTGAAAATATGATAAAATGGCACAACATGAAGCGAAATCTTGCGATTCTTTTTGCCGCCTTGTTTTGCATCCCGGTCGCCGCCACGAACCGTGTGGATATGGCACGAACCGCAACACCGACGGCGCCCGCGCCTGCCCGCGTCGCCGCGACAGAGGGCGCCGGGCGCTCTGCCGCGCCCGCGATACAGACCCGCGCCGCAACTGTTCAAGCCGCAACACGCGGCGAAGGCATCGCAACCCGTCCCACATCGCAAAATATTTCCGCACGCTCTGCGGCGGCGCCCGTATCCGCAAGAACCGCAACTATGCCTGTCGCGCAACGCGCCCCGCGTATTGCAACGACGCGGCCCGCCGCATCGGTTGTCGCGCGCTCTACAATCGAGCCCGCGGGCACGCCCGCATCCGTCGCCGGCGGGTATAACGCATGCCGCGACGCATACTTTACATGCATGGACCAATTCTGTGCAATCGCGGACGAATCATTCCGACGATGCGCGTGCAGCGCCCGGATGGACAGCCTTCGCGCGATGGAGCGCGGATTGCGGCAGACCGGCATATCTTTGCAAGACTTTTCCGATTTGAACCTTGATGCCATCGGCAGAACCGCGCGGGAAGTCACCGTAATGCAGACCGGAACCGAAGGCGAACTTGCCGCGACCGCAATATTCGACAATTCGCCGGGCGCGACGACTCTTGCCGGAATCACCCAGGTTCTGGAAGGCGCAAGGGCGAATCAGAACCAGCATCTGGCCGCCAACCTGTCCACCGCGGGCATGCTTGATATCGGCGGCGATATTAATCAAATATGGCTTTCAAGCGATTTTATCGGCTCTAATGACCTTTCGATGCTGACCGGCGTGGCGCTGTACGAACAAGTGCACGCGCAATGCGTATTGCTTGCCGCAGGGTTTTGCGACCGGCCGGCGACTTTGAATATGGTCGTGTCGGCATACGGAATGCATATCGAACAGGATTGCAACACAGTCGCCGCGGCAATCGAAAACAGAAGACAGCAATTCATGGCGACAACAAGACAGGCCGGATGGCAAATGACGTCCGCGCGCCTTGACACGCACAACGCTCACAACGAGGCGTCCATCAACGAATGCATCGCACAGGTGCGGCGCGACATTACGGGCACGGCATCGTGCGGGCCCGGGTTCGTGCACTGTCTTGACGTGACCGGACTGTTTCTTGACCGCCGGACGGGGGACCCGATATACAGCCCGAATTTCTACAGGCTTGAAAATCTTATCTCGCTTGACGGCAATATTTTGCAGAATGCCCAAAACAATTCGTTTATCTCGTTGCTTGAACGGGAGAAAATATTTGCGGCGCGCGGGCTTGATACTTGCCGCGACGTCGCGGACGACGTATGGGAAGAATTCAAACGCCAAGCGATTATAGAAATCGCACAGGCACAGCGAAAACGCGTGACGCAAGTTAAAGAGGAATGTATCGACACGCTTAATGTATGTTTTGACGAAACCCTGACGCAACTGCGCGATTTCAGCGGGTCGGACCAAATCCTGCGCGGCATGAGGATAGAATTGTCCGCAGATTTATGCGACAACTATCTTCGCACATGCGAAAATCTGTTCGGCAGCAGGGTCGATTTGCGCAACCATATGCACAACATAGGGACAAGCCGTATTGCCGAAGGCTGTCTTGCATCCTTGCAATCGTTCCTTGTCGACCTTTGCACACCCACGCTTGGGGATGAAAGGGCGATGGGGTATCCGTGGCTTTGCCGGCAGTACGTGCCGGGCGGGTTTACTACTCGGGCGAACGACAGCGAAACTGTGTATAACAGGTTGGTTGTCCATGCCATGGATTTTTGCGTACGCACTGATGTAACCCATATCGATGCCTTACCGCCCAAAGTCGTGGCGGATATAAACCAAGCATTCGATGGATTCGTAACCGCTATGCAGGATGCGATGCGCAGAGAATGCGAAGGGCCAAGGTTTCGCGGAACATGGGTCGAATGGGCAAAGCCCGCGGGCGACGCCTTCTTCAACAGGTTCAATTACGCGCCAATCTGGGGTCAATGCGCCAATATTATTTTGATGGAGTAAACTTTCCGCTTCGCGGGAATCCGACCGGCACCGTATGACCTTGGGATGCGCGCTTGCCAAGCCATGGCGACCAATCGTCAAGCATTGTCGTACCGCGGCCGGTGGTCCAGCCAAAGCCATGCTTTTTTGTAAAGAACATCGCGTCAAGCGTATAGGTGCGGTCCGCGTTATATTTTTGCAATATCACGCCCTTGCCCCGCGCCATTTCGGGAATTTCGGATGCGGGGAATATTAACAATTTATCATTGCTGCCGACAATGGCGATGTACAGGTCGCCGGGCGCGTTTCCACGCGCCCCTGCGTCTATACAAAGCACCGCCGGATTTTTCGCGTCGACATTCATAACCTGGCGGCCGTTTTTGGTCTGTGCCAGACAGTTTTCACCGGCGATTACAAATCCGCTTCCATGCCGGCCGACAAGAAGATATTTGCCGGACGCATCAAGCACGAACGCGTTGATGATATTTTCATCCGCGCCGATGTCAAGCATCATGCGAACCGATTCGCCGAATCCGCGCGCCGATGGCAAAGTATTCGCGGACAAGGTGTGCATCTTGCCGCCCGATGTGAACAGATTTATCTTGTCGGTCGATTGGGCGTGGAAAGCGAATTGCAATTCGTCGCCTTCTTTGAATTTTATATCAAGCGCGCCCAAATCAAGATGCCCCTTGGCCGCGCGTATCCAACCCATGGCGGAAAGAAGTATCGTCATCGGTTCTTTTTCGATAAATTCGTCCGGGTTTACGACGATTTCATCGTCCGCCGATGCGGCCGCCCAAACGGTGCGCCGTTTTCCAATCGCGGTTTTTTTGTCGTAATCTTTTTTGACTTCGGCGAACCATGCCTTTAATTGTTCGTTCTGCAATTCTTCCGACGCCATAAGCGCTTTTAATTGTTTTTGTTCTTTGCGAAGCGCGGCGTCCTCTTTCTTGATTTCCATTTCTTCCAATTTGCGCAAACTGCGAAGCTTGGTGTTCAAGACCGCTTCGACCTGTAATTCGGAAAGAGAGAATTCATCCATCAAAACCTGTTTAGCGTCGTCTTCGTTTCGGATGATTTCAATAACGCGGTCAAGGTTAAGATAAACGACAAGCAATCCGCCAAGGATTTCAAGACGGCGCGCGATATTGGAAAGGCGCCAATTGGTGCGGCGGCGCAGAACGTTTTTCTGATGCGCGACGAATTCGTTAAGGACCTCGCCGATTTTCATAACGCGCGGGCTGCCGTGCGAGTCGATGACGTTAAAGTTCATATTGAACTTTGATTCAAGGCCGGTCATCGCAAACATGTGCGCCATAAGTTTTTCCGGTTCGACATTGCGGGTCTTCGGAGTGATGACAATGCGCACATCGGTCGTCGATTCGTCGATGATGTCGTCGGCAAGCGGAAGTTTTTTTGCATCGATAAGCGTGGCGATTTGTTCGACAAGCGTGGATTTGGTGATGCCGTACGGGATTTCCGTCACGACAATCTGGTATTGGCCGTGCGATTGCTCTTCCGTATGCCATTTTGCACGCACACGGAAAGCGCCCTTGCCCGTTTCGTAATTCTTTACGATTGTATCGAAATCATCAATAAGGATGCCGCCGGTCGGGAAATCCGGTCCGACAAGCTTTTTCATAATCTGCGTAGTGGTCGCTTCGGGTTTATCCACGATCAGTGTCAATGCATCGCAAACCTCGGCGACGTTATGAGTCGGAATATTCGTCGCCATTCCGACCGCGATACCCATGCTGCCGTTCGCCAATAAATTCGGAAACGCGCCGGGCATGACCGTCGGCTCGGTCGTGGTGCCGTCGAAATTCGGAATCATATCGACGGAATTTTCGTCTATGCCGTCCATAATCATCTGTGCCGCCGGCGTCATTTTGGATTCGGTATACCGGAACGCCGCGGCCGGGTCGCCGTCTATGTTTCCGAAATTCCCCTGACCATCAACAAGCGGATAGCGGACGGAAAAATCCTGTGCAAGGCGCACCATCGCGTCGTACACGGCGTCGCCCGAATGCGGATGAAACGAGCCAAGCACGTCGCCGACAACCTTTGCGCATTTGCGGAACATTGTGCCGGGCATCAACCGGTTGCGAAGCATGGTGTACAAAATGCGCCGCTGTACGGGCTTCAAACCGTCGCGGACATCCGGCAAAGCGCGCGCCACGATAACGGATACAGCGTACGAAAGATACCTTTCCGACATTGCGTCGGCCAATTGCTGAGTATCTATATGTTGAATGACTTCTTTTGCCATGGCGGGGATTAATCTATTTCATCTTGATGAAAATTGCAAGTAAGAAAAATCGAAGCCCTTGACAAATGAGAAGAGTTCGATACAATCAAGGTCCCGATCAAGGAGTTTTGAATGAACAAAAAATATGGATTTATCGGCGCGGTGGCGGTTTTCGGCATTTATATCGTGGCGAATCATATCGCACATGTGATGGAGAACCGCAAAGTGGACGAAGGCTCGGACGACTATACCGACGAAGAATTAAAGCGCTTGCGGGCGGGCAAGAAAAATCCCCTGTCATATATCACCGCATTGCCAAGAAAGGTTATTGGCGAACTGAACAGGCGGTTCGACCCGCTTGACTTTCTCAAAGACGAAAAAACGCGATAAAAATAAAGCGAATGGATATGCAATGGCAAGAGAAATCGAAAAGAAATGGCTTGTAAGCGCCGCGCTTGTAAATTATTCGGATTTCAAGCGCAAGTCCGATAAAATCACAGAAATAGAACAAGGATATATTCCGCACCAGGGCGTGCAGTTAAAGCCTGTGTGCCTGGCATTCCCCGGGTTTTTGAACATACCCATCGACAATGATATTTACAAAGAAATCTTGGCCGAAATATGCGATATGAAAGGCGGTTTTCCCAAAGACCTTACAACAAGATACAGAATCAAAAGTACGAACGGCAAATCATCGAATGTTTTTACCATCAAGGGCAATAAAAGCAAGGACGGCCTGTCGCGTGATGAAATAGAATTTTCAATATCCGAAGATGTTATAAAAGGCATAAGAAAGTTGAATCTGGACGCCGTTGTAAAAACTCGGATGAATATTCCATGCGGGAAACATACGCTGGAAGTTGATTTTTATAAACAGCCCGTGTTTGCGTTCATATCCGTCGAAACGGAATTTCAAACCCAAGAAGAAATTAAATCTTTTGACCTTCCTGGCTGGCTGGCTGTTTTGAAACCGATTGACGTAACGCCTTTGCAGACTTTCAAAAACATCGCATTGCTGTCAAACCCATCCAAAGCCAATTCGGAATTTGCAAGATTGATGAAAGAAAATCAAAAATAGCCCGCCATATTTTGTATTGCATGTTCTTGTGCGCGCCATTATCATTTCCACGAGGGGGTATGCCATGCGTATTATATCATTGAAACAGGCCGCCGAAATGAAATTCAGCGTTGTGCACATGTTCTCGGCATCCGGTTACGGCGATGCCGTAATGTTCGCCGCCGTGGCGCGTGAAATCGTTCGTCAAACGGGCAAGCCAATGTTGATTGCCACAAGAACCGTAAACTATGAAATGCTTGCCGGGATTGATGTCGGACTGCCTGCGGAAATATGCATACTGGACGCATATTACGCGGAAATCCTGAACAAGGCCAATGTCAGTAAACTGGCGCGTCATGGAATTTCTTTGAACTTGTTTTCCCAGACAAAAAAGAAAGCGATTCTATCGGAAATAGCTGTGGGAATGGGAATGACAGGCACGCAAAATCTGACCCCGTTTTTGCATATAGACGAATCACTTGATAATTTTGGAAAATTTACGGAAAAGCCGCAAATTGCCATCATGAGCGGTGGAATCTATAAGAAAATCATGCCGACGCATATATGCCAAAGCATTGTTGATAAGTATCGCGACAAATGTGACTTTGTACTGATCGGCATGAAGGACGACCCGGCGATTTCCAACACTGTCGACATGCGCGGAAAATTAAAATTTCCATCCGAAGTTTTGGCCGTACTACGCGAATCAGATTTGTTTGTCGGAAGCGAAGGCGGATTAATGCATATGGCCAGAGCGGTTGGCACGCGCGCGGTTATCGGCGATGCATGGTTGGGAAAAGTAACAGGCTATGCGGGGCATACACACGTGTTTCCGCGCGAAACGCGGAGTTGGGGCGAACGCATAGCGGGCGACATGAATACTTTTGACACAGAAGACCTGTATAACGCGATTGACGCACAATTGGCAGAATGCGGGGGGGGGGGGGCAATGCCGGACAATGTTGTTGATTTGGCCGGAATTGAACCGTTACGCATGGAAATAAAGCGCAATACAATTATGTTTAATGGCGGGGCAATAATTTGTTATTATATCCTTTCATTGTTTCATAAAAAATTTACCAAACTTGCGCGCGCCAGAATAGAACGGTTGAAACATGAATTACAGTGGTGTTTTTTATGAAATACAAAATACCGGCGGTGCCGGCACGCTTGGCAGACGGGGCATTTCCGTCGGGATTAAAAATCCGCCTTTCGGCGGATTTTTTTCATCAGAACCCAAACACCATTCTTTGTTTGGATTGTCTTTTCTTTTCCTTGCGCACCGCTTCTTCTTTAAGGCGTTTGCGCGCGGTCGTCGGTTTTTCGTAACGCTGGCGCTCTTTGCTTTCGCGGTACAGCCCTTCCTTTTGGGATTTTCTTTTCGCAACGCGCAACGCCTGTTCGACATTGTTGTCGCGGACCATAACTTTTACCATGTGTAATTCACCCCCTTTAAGGACTTTGCGTAAATTTGTGGGAACATTATGCACGCATATATACGGATTTGCAAGGAAAAACGAACTAATTTGACAATCGCCGCAAAATACGCTATCATGCCGGTCCCTGAGGTAAAAATGACACAAGAAGACCCTGAAGAGCGAAAGCACTTTATAAACCAAACGACCCTGTTTTTTTATAACAAGGTCAATATTCACGGAAAACGCGGAAAAACCACCGAAATACACGTCGCGGATACAACAAATGCGCACACGTCGCGTCATTTGGCGAACGTGCACATGTCGTTCGCGGACAACCCGCGCGGCACGGCCGTCGTCGTCCACGGGTATAACAGTTCCGTATTCTCCCCGGCGACGAATCTTTCCGCGCTTGCCAACGAATGCGGTCTTGATTACGCTTTTGTCGAAGTTGTAAAGCATTCGATTCTTGCCAAACCGGAATTTGAAAATCTTCAGCATTGCAATATGCGGAACCTGGAGGAATTGCGGCTTGGGATTTATCGCGGGCTTCGCGAGATAAGAAAAGACCGCGACCTTTGCCGAGCGCGGCGCATAGCGGTCGCGCATTCCATGGGTGCGCGCGCCGCGTCGGATTTGATGCTTTCGGGGCGCACCCGCGACATGTTCTGTGAATATATTATTTCCGAAGGATACGTTCTTACCAGTCCGTCCATAGTAACCATGAAGAAAAAATTCGGCGAAAAAATCACAAAGCGCGGCAATATCAAATACGGCATCGCGCCGGACGATACGCCCGTGCAATACCTTTCGATTATAAGGGACATGATTCTGCCGCACGCCCTGCCCCTTGAAAAAGAAATGGAATTCGACGGTCCGATTATATTTCAA
>Ga0123353_10005500_pt1 | contig 16642 bp, 19 predicted proteins | sample TergutLab28metaG_3_FD_92763 | JGI IMG/M metagenome (GOLD analysis project Ga0123353, IMG submission 92763) | Labiotermes labralis P3 segment gut microbial communities from Petit-Saut dam, French Guiana - Lab288 P3 | ecosystem: Host-associated > Arthropoda: Insects > Digestive system > Gut ...
AAGCTCATTCCTCCAGCATGGATTTATGACCAAGTCCATCCTGGAGGGAGCGCAGCGACCGAAGGATCTGGTGGTGGGGAGACGTAACCATCCGCTACCCCACCGGATGCTTCGTCACTCGCAAGCTCATTCCTCCAGCATGGATTTATGACCAAGTCCATCCTGGAGGGAGCGCAGCGACTGAAGGATCTGGAGGCAGGGGGCAATCACCCACCACCCCCACCAGATGCTTCGTCACTCGCAGGCTCGTTCCTCCAGCATGGATTTATGACCAAGTCCATCCTGGAGGGAGCGTAGCGACCGAAGGATCTGGTGGCGGGGAGCAACCCATCCACCTTCCCACCAGATGCTTCGTCACTCGCAAGCTCGCTCCTCCAGCATGGATTTATGTCTGTTCTGGATTGCGGATCAAGCCGCGAGTGATATTACTCGAAACTCTTCACGCAAGGCTCATAACTCGTCCTTAATGTATCCCCCATCTAGCTGAACGAATTCAGCCATTGTTTGTAGGATTTTACCTATAAAACCACGGGGCAGCCATGCTTTTTCTCATTGACAAAAAGCCCCTCCGAAACTACTTCCATCACCCCCTGAACATCCGGCTGTCTACCCGTCCATAATCGTGTTTTGTCAACTCACCAGCTATATTGTATAATGGCTTGTTTCACTTAAGGAGGGACCAAGTTGGCCAACACCAATTCCGCAAAGAAGGAAATACGCGTAGCCGCCGCCCGGCAGGAGCGCAACAAGAGCGTGCGCACCTATAACAGGCGTACCGTGCGCAAGGCCGAAGCCGCTATCGCCACGGGCGATGCTGCGGCCACCGATAACGTCAAGGCTGCTTTCAGCTCTCTGGACAAGGCCGCCTCAGCTGGCATCATTCACCGCAACGCTGCCGCCCGCAACAAAAGCCGGCTGGCCAAAAAGCTCAACGCGACTGCCGCCAAATAGTAACACCCTCCTGCTAATATCGTGGCCGGACTGGAATTCCAGTCCGGCTTCTGTTTTGGGGCAGACCTTCGGAGTGTTGGACTTATACAGCCTGTTGACAAACACCCGCCCGTGAGTTTATAGTTGTAGAACAGGCGTTCTCTATGTCCAGAATAGTCAGAAGAACCGTGGAACTCTCAGACCGTCAGCGGTGCATGATGGACTACATCACCGCCTTCTGGCGCGACTGCGGCTACCCGCCCAGCATCCGTGACATTGTATCCGGCTGCTCGTTGAGTTCAACCTCTGTTGCCGATTACAACCTCAAAATACTGGAGCGCAAGGGGTACATCAGACGCCACCGCGAGGTATCGCGCGGCATTTCGCTGCCTCACCTGCTTTCCGCTGACCACCCCCGCCAGGTGCCGGTTATCGGCGTCATCGCCGCCGGCCAGCCGATTCCCGTCCCCGACAGCGACTTGTGGGACGCAACTTCCGGCGCCGAGACGGTCGAGGTTCCCGATTCGCTGATGAAAGGGCATTCCGATGTCTACGCCCTGCGCGTCAAGGGCAATTCCATGACAGACGCGCTGATCAACGACGGCGATATTGTGCTGATGCGCCACGTGAACAGCGTCGACAACGGCGACATGGCTGCTGTCTGGCTCAGGGATGAAAAGGAAGCCACCCTCAAAAAGTTTTATGCCGAGGGGGCGCGCGTGCGCCTGCAGCCGGCCAATAGCGCCATGCAGCCGATTTATGCCCCAGCCGAAAATGTCGAGATACAGGGGCGCGTCATCGGCGTGATTCGCCGCATTGGCTAACGTGGCTATCGCGGATTTCCGGCATGCCGGACAATCCCTCGCCGCAAGCGGTATGGTCGTCAGTTCCGGCGGCAACCTCAGCATACGGCAAGGAGAGAATCTCATCGTAACCCGCCACGACAGCGTCCTGTCATCCCTAACTACCGGAGACCTTGTCCGAACCGGACTCACGCGTGATGACGCCGCGGCGCTACACGCTTCCTCGGAACTTCCCGTGCACCGCGCCATTTACCTCGCCACTGATGCCCGCGCGGTTGCGCACGCTCACCCGAAACACACGATATCCCTCTCACTGGCATCGGATAAATCGGAAATTGCCGGAATTCCGGTAGTCGGAACAGGCGTTGCGCTTGTGCCAGGGGCGTTTCAGGACGAGATTGCAAGTGCGCTCACGCGACACTCGCTCGTGATGGTGCGCGGCCACGGCAGCTTCGCCATTGGAAAGACGCTCGACGAGGCGGTGCGAATTACGATTGAGTTTGAGGAAAAATGCCGGGGGCTAGCCATGGACAAGACAAGGTGAGAACATCGCTCAAATTCATCGCTATTGTCATCTGCTCGCTGGCAGTATTGTCATCGTGCCGCGCCAGCGTTACCACGGTATTTCAGACCATGACTGAAACACAGACTACAACACAAACCACGACCATATGTCTTAACTCAACCGTACCGGATGATTTCTATATCATTTATGAAACATCTTGGGATCCATCCGGTCCGTATAGCCATATGATTTTACTGGATACCAAGAATAACATCATAGGCAAACCTTTAGGTCCTCCTGACGACTATATCTCCACCGATTTCTATATATCCTGCGAAGCCCTACAGGCTATATACGACGCTATCATTGAGTTTGATATAAGCTCACACAACGATTCGATCTCAAACTTTCCACCCATGACCCCAACGATACTTTACAACATAACTTATTGTATGGATGGGGTTGTTTATTCGATTAATTTTACCAATGCAACTAGATATATATCTTCCGGAACATACCCAAATCTGGCAGCATTTGTCAGAATACTGGATAGCTATTATGCCAATGAATCTAAGTCTTTCCCGCCAGCTTCAGCTTGGCCTACTTAGATTGACCAGAGTACTCTCTGGCTAATTCTCTTTGTATTACATCGGTCCAGCAATGCACCCTGTGCCTATGGGTATACCGCTACCGCTTCCAGCCCAGTCGTCTCCGCCAGCCCCAGCATCAGATTCATATTCTGAACCGCCTGCCCGGCGGCGCCTTTGACCAGATTATCAATGGCGCTCAGCACCACTACCCGCCCGGTGCGTGAGTCCACGGCGGGGTAAATCAGGCACATGTTGGAACCCCATGTATGCTTGGTGTGCGGCGGCTCTTTGGCAATGCGCACGAAAGGCTCGTCCTGGTAGAAATCCCGATAAAGAGCCTCAAGGTCTGGGGCAGCCGCCTTGAGCGGAGCGTAAATCGTGCTTAAAATGCCGCGCGTCATGGGTATCAAATGCGGCACAAAGGTCACCGCCGGCCGGCCGCCGAAGCGCGCCAATTCCTGCTCTATTTCAGACAGATGGCGATGCCCCTTGAGGGCATAAGCGGTGACGTCTTCATTCACTTCGGAATAGTGCGTCCCCAGACTCAGGCTACGTCCCGCGCCGGAAATACCGGACTTGCTGTCGATAATCACGTGGTCACCGATAACACCGGCCTTCAGCAGCGGCGCCAACCCAAGAATGACGCTGGTTGGATAGCAGCCAGGATTTGCGACAAGGCGCGCCGCCGCAATCTCTTTGCGATACAGCTCCGGCAGGCCGTAGACCGCCTCACCGAGCAGTTCGGGCGCAGGATGGGTAAAACCGTACCACTGCGGATAGAGAGCGGCATCTCTGAGACGGTAGTCGGCGCTGATGTCCACCACCTTCACGCCGCGCCCGATAAGCCCCGCCACTATCGGCGCGCTTTCCTTGTGCGGCAGGGCGGAAAAGGCAAAGTCAACACTTTCAACCTCAGGCGTAATAGCAAGATCGATGCTGGCAAGATAGGGGAAAACATCCGCCAGCCTCTGCCCGGCGGCGCTGCGGCCGGAAACCGAAACCAGCTCCACGGCGGGGTGGCGGGAGAGCAGCCGCGCCAGTTCCACGCCAGCGTATCCTGTGACATTTATAATCCCGACTTTCGTTTTTTTGCCTGTGTTCGCAGTGTTCATGCAAATCCTCTCTACGCCGATGCGCTATTTTATCATAATATACGAGGAGGGCTGCTCCATACATCCTTAAACCTCAATCTCCATCCCCTCCTTAGCCAATGAGACGTCACAGGTAAGATCATCCGCAACCTCTTCCAGTTCAGCGGCAATCCGCGCCTCCATGGCCGGGTTCATATGCACCGCCAACACCCGCGGCAGGTATCCGCGAATCTGCCTGAAAGAGACCAGCTCCTCCATAAGCAGCGCCGGCGTCAAGTGCCCCGACTCACGACAGAAACCGGTATAGCTGTTATCGGCGGTGACCTCAATAATCAGCAGCTCCGGTGCCACGCTCCGCCAGCATTCCGCCAGCCCCGGACCGGTGTCGCCGGTATAAAAAAAGCTCTTTCCGCCCTGCGTAACATAAAACCCGACCGCCGGAACTGAATGCCTTACCGGAACGGGCGTAATTTCGAAACCTTCAAGCTGGATAGACTTCAAAGGCTCCAGCGCCTGAAAACTGATGACGCCCTTCCCGAAAAAATCTGAATATACGCTACCGTTTAGGATATGCCGGCAGAGGGTATCATACACCGCCTGCACGCCATAGAGTTTGACGCTACCGCCGTTAAGGAAGAGATTCATGCTCAGCATCGGCACGTCGCGAAAGTGATCATAATGCGGATGGGTAATCAGCACGGCCTTCAGCGCCATCTGCTGTTCGATAGAGAATTTCGCCGTCAGACTACCGGCGTCCAGCGCGACGGTTTTATCCAGCAACAGACACATCAGCCCCGCTGAATTCGTTTCGCTGTTGTGCGCCCCCAGGAAATGCAGTTTCATATCTCTTCCCCTAGAACAAGAACGGATTATAGTCAACACCTTTGTCAAAAGTGTCTATCCCCTCGGCACGCTTGAGGTACGACACGACTTTGTAGATAAGCGGCGTAAACAGCGTCTCCAGCAGCACCTTGCCGCACCAGTGATACAGACAGAGCTTGAGGAAATCCGGAGTACCGTAGAAGGCAATGGTGATGAATATGACAGTGTCCAGGCCTTCGCCGACAATGGTGGAGCCAATGGTGCGTAGCCATAGCCAGCGTCCGGCGGTGATGAGCTTTAGGCGCGACAGTATGACTGAATTGGAGAACGAGCCGACCAAGTAGGCAGCGAAAGAGGCGATCAGCAATCGTGGGGTATTGCCGAGAATATTTTCGTAAGCGCCCTGACCCTCCCAGAAAACAGCCCCCGGCAGTAATCCACCCACCCATGCGAAAAAGACAAATATCAGATTGCAGGCAAATCCCAGCCAGATGACGCGCCGCGCCCAGCGGTAGCCATAGACTTCGGTCAGGACATCGCCCATGACATATGTCAGCGGGAAGACGATTATTGATGCCGGCAGCAGAATGTCCCATGAGCCAAGCCCGAAGCCAATAATCTTGACGGCAATAATGTTGGCCGTAATCAGGCAGGTTACGAACAGTGCGGCGAGCACCAGCAGGCGGTTGGTAGCTTTCATAAATATTGCCTCTCACTCCCGAAAGACGTATTCTACCCTAATTCGGGCGCGCAGATAAAATGCCCAGGGTTGAAATCCTCCCCCCAAGCCGATATTATTCAATAAGAAACTTCCCTGATACAGAAAGGCGGCCTATGAAACTCAAAGACAGAATTGCCAGCATCATCGGGCATGAAATTGTCGTCAACGCTCCGGAGGCGGTCTTCTCCACCACCGACAGCGGTGCCCCCGATGACGATATGTGCTACGATGACGCCGTCTATTGCGAGGGCATTCTCGAAGAGGTAGGCGAAGACTACCTGCTCATTAAGGCGCTGGACCGCGACAAGGGCGGCATCACCCCCACCGGCACCGAGTATTTCGCCCACCTGGAATGGGTCAACACCGTCACCCATGTGCGCGACTGCAAAAAATGCGCCGTCGAAGCCGCCATGGACACTCCGGCGGGAGGCAGACGCCGCGGAACGGCAACGGAGAACCCGTCGTAAGCACCGAAGATATTGAGGCAAACATCATGAACCGCTTTAACGGCATACTGGAAACTATCGGCAATACGCCACTCGTCAGGATCAACCGGCTCAACCCTAATCCGAACTGCACCATCCTGGCCAAACTGGAGGGACTTAACCCTTCCGGCTCAATAAAAGACCGCATCGCGCTGGCCATGATCGAACAGGCGGAAAAGCAGGGCGCGCTGACGCCGGATAAAACCATCATCGAGCCGACTTCCGGCAACACCGGCGTGGCGCTGGCCATGATAGGCGTGGTAAATGGCTACGACGTGGAGATTGTGATGAGCGAAGCCGTCTCCATCGAGCGCCGCAAGATGATTAGCGCCTTCGGCGCACGCGTCACCCTGACCGAGGGCAAACTCGGAACCGACGGCGCCATCATAAAGGCGCGCGAACTGGTGCAACAGTATCCCGAAAGATATTTTATGCCGAACCAGTTCTCCAACGAGTACAACAAGCTCGCCCATTACCGCACCACCGGCGAGGAAATCTGGTGCCAAACCGAGGGGAAGGTGGACTATTTCGTCTCGGCGCTGGGTACGTCCGGCACCATCATGGGGGTGGGAGCGGCGCTCAAGAATCACAACCCTGATGTCAAAGTCATCTCTGCGCACCCGGTGAAAGGCCACTACATCCAGGGTCTCAAGAACATGGAGGAGGCCATCGTACCATCCATCTACGATCCATCGAAAATAGACACGACCATCATGGTAGAAACCGAAGCCGCCTACGAAACCGCCCGTCAGATAGTGAGTCATGAGGGTATTTTTGTGGGGATGTCGAGCGGGGCAGCCATGTACGCCGCCATCGAAACCGCAAAGACGATAGATTCAGGCACGATTGTGGTGATTTTCCCGGACAGAGGCGAGAAGTACCTGAGTACAAGTTTGTTTGAGTAAAAGCACCTCTGGATTTGGGCGCAATGCTGTGGACGCTACGCCAGAGGCGCAACCCAGATAGCTAACCGTGAGAGAAAAGCGTAGCCGACTGATGAAGACTGCAACACAAACATTGGAATGATGAAAACTGCAACGCTAGCGCCCTTTCGCGTATCCACATTCCCATTGCAACTATTTAAGCAATATGGAGAGAGCTTCAGCGGCAAGGTGGACGGACTAATAAGATACTTGGAATAAAAAGGGGAGATTCGGACAACCCGCTTTACAGTCCCAAACTGACCTTAATCGCCCGGTCGACTTCAGCCATCTTGACTTCTCCTAATTCGCCAGCCTTATTTACCAACCGAGCTTTGTCTATAGTCATAATCGCCGCTAGGTTGACCATGCTGTCTTTCGACAAACCTCCTTCTTTGGCTGCAACCTTCACCAAAAAAGGATAAGACTTCTCGATGGGCGTAGTCAGTGCCGCAACTATCGTGGTGGGGCTATATTTGTTACCGATGTCATTCTGAATAACCAATGCCGGCCTCCGACCGGACTGCTCGCTACCCCTGCCCGGATTCCAGTCCAGCCAGTAAATCTCTCCCCGCTTCACCTCGTCCGGCATTTATTTCCACTCCGGCAGGACTTCGTTGGCAATCCCGGCCGCCATGGCGGCAAAAGCCCTTTGCTCCACTGCAAGCACTTTATAGCCCTCCGCCATCTCGGCAACTTTCAGTTTCTCTGCCAACTCTTCAAGGGAATGGGCTATCACCTTGCTTCGGCTTATCTTCTCCTTTTCCGCGATGCGGTCCGCAACTGATATTAGTTCCTTTGGCAAAGTCACCGTCAGTTTTTCTGTCCTGCCCATATTGCCATCCTTTTCATAAGGTGAAATAGTATTACCAATTGATATGGTACAAAATTATGTATATGCGGTCAACGCCAATGAGTTTTTAAACATCGGGGCCGATTGAGCGGAGAGGCCAAACATTACTTGAGGGAATTAAGAAAAAATGGCAACGGGTGGATTCGGACCACCGACCAAGGGCTTATGAGTCCCCTGCTCTACCACTGAGCTACGTTGCCACACGGAGAACTCATTTTATAGCCACCCCGACTTACTGTCAATCCCCTGTGCCCAATGCCAACAGCCAAATAACCGGCGCACCTCTTCCAAAACCCGCCTCTCCCATGATTTCCATGGTTTTGCTATCCTGTATGTATGAAAATACTGGTCGGCCTGTCCGGCGGCGTGGATTCGGCGACAGCCGCCGCTCTGCTGCAAAGAGCTGGTCATGACCTCACCGCCGTCACCATGCAGATCTGCGGGGGCGGGAGCGGCTCCACGCTGAAGCGTCGGGGCTGTTACGGCGCCGGCAAAAGCGGAGATATTGACGATGCGCGCAAAGTGGCGGCTCATCTCGGCATCCCCTTTAAGGTACTCGACCTCAGCCGCGAATATGAGAAGGAAGTGCTGGAAGAATTCCGGGCGGGTTACGCCGCTGGGCGCACCCCCAATCCCTGCGTCCGTTGCAACCCGCGCATCAAGTTCGGGGCGCTGCTGGATGAGGCGCGCGCGGCAAAATTGGAGTTCGACCGCTTTGCCACCGGCCACTACGCCAATGTGGAGTTCAACGCTGAAACAGGCCGTTTTCTGCTGAAAAAAGCCACTGATGGGAAAAAGGACCAGTCCTATTTCCTGTCTTTCCTCAACCAACGACAGATTTCACTCGCCCTTTTCCCGTTGGGAGGCTATGCCAAGGCGCAAGTGCGGAAAATGGCAGCGGAGATGGGACTGCCCGTATCAGACAAGCCAGAAAGCCAGGATTTCGCCTCAGGCGGCTGTGATGACATTTTCCCCAACACCCCGCCCGGCCCAGTTATGGATGTCTATGGACGCATGCTGGGGGAGCACCGCGGCATTTCGCATTACACCATAGGCCAGCGCAAAGGACTATGTATTCCCGGCGGCGATAAGCTGTACGTGGTCAGGATAGTGCCTGAGAGCAATGCGATTATCGTAAGTGATGAGGATGCATTGATGGCAAGCACGATGAGCGTGACAAATCTCAACTGGATTGCCGTGGAAAAACCGGCGGAGCACATCCGCGCCGAGGTAAAAATCCGCTCCTCCGCCGCCCCAGCCGCCGCTCTGCTACATTCCCCACAGGCAGACAGAATGGCAGTTACCTTCGACTGTCCGCAGCGCGGCATCGCCCCCGGCCAGGCCGCCGTTTTCTATCAGGATGACATAGTGCTGGGCGCGGGGATTATTGCCAACGGGAGTCAGGAGTTATAGCATTAAGCGGTCACAGGCAGCACTCCTTACCCACAAAGTAAAAACGTGGTCAAAAACCGTCCCACGGCAGAAAACCCCTGATGGGAAACCTCAAAGGCCGAGCTTGATATGCTCAAAGTTGAGATTGAGCGTACCCGACAGGAGCTGCACTAATCAAGAGTCGACTTCAGCTACGCTGTGAACAGCGTGCCGCACGGAATACGAATCATCAATCGCGACCGCATCATTCGTGCCGTCAACCGCACCTTCGCCGAGATGTCGGGAGTGGATCCCGCCAGCGCCTGCGGATGCATCTACCTCCGGGCGCTGCTATATCAGCCCGGCGCTAGCCGACCAGCTGGACTCGGAAATGTCTCACAACAGCAAGCAGCCGACTTATGACATACTCTCCGCCCGCGAGTTTCAGGTAATGCGCATGCTGGCACAGTGGAAAACCTTAAAGAAAATCGCCGAGGAACTGGGGCTGTCTGCCAAGACAGTCGGCACCTATCGCGCCCGAATCATCGACAAGCTCCGAATGAAAAGCACCAACAAGATGATTCACTACGCTATTGAGTGCGAGCAATCGGTCTCAGGCATGATGCGGAGCGGAAAAACGCAGCGCTTTCTCCCCAGCGACTTCCCAGGCCACCATCGCCAACAAAATCACGTCAAAATAGAAGAAGTACCACCAGGCGCTGCGCCAGGCGAAAAAGAGCGGAATGACGGCCAACACCACCCCAGTCAGCGGGTAGCGACGGGCATTGCGCCAGTACCATACAATCGCGCCTGCTCCGACTGCAATCTCCGCTATTGTAAAAGGGACGGGTGTCCGCACGTCTATATACCCCGCCATCGACAATGTCACCGGCCCAACTCCCAGCGGGAAAAAGTCGCCCCGCAGCGGGCTGAGAATGGATTCTAGCCACAGCCCGGGAGACTGCGCGATGAAAGCGATATTGAACGCCAGGAAAACCCCTCCCACCAGCGCCACCGCCCGACAGGCCTGTTTCCATCCGACACTGCGACATACCAGAATCAGGTAAAAGGGCAGAAAGAACCACGCCGTCTGCTTGGTGGCGCAAGCTATACCCACACACAACGCCGAAAACCACAGATTGCGTTTCCACAACAGCCAGCCGAGCAAGAGGAAGGGAAAGGCCAGACTACCGGTTTCACCTGCAGCTACAGACTGCCAGATCTCCAGCGAAGCCAGACTGCCCGCAAGCACCCACAGGCGTGTACCCGCAGGAGAAAGCACGACCGCCGCCGCCATCGCTAGGACGACCGCCCCCAGATAAATCCAGCGCAAGTCACCCACGCCGGCGGCAAGCAACGGGGCGGGTAGCAGGAAGCAGGCCGCGGGGTAATTGAGATGCGATTCTATTTCAGGAGGCGCTTGAGCAGGGTTCTGCAGTGCGTCATCCCAGACCTGTTTCAGCAGGGCATCGGACGGATAAGGAAACGAGTCGGCGAAACGCCCGGTCCTTACTGGAGTGAGGTATTCAAACGGGTTGCCGAAGCGCAGTGTGGCGGTAACGATGTTGGCAGATGCATACGGATTTTCGCCGTCAAACAAATTGTCCGCCGCCTGATGGACCAGCGCCGTGCCGTCGTTGTAACGCAGGTTATGCGACTGCTCCTGCATCAACCGCGCAAAAACCCCATCGTCTCCACCTTTAATAACTGCAGGCGCGGCAAATTCCACCACTCCGACAATAATCAGTATCCATGCCAGTCCCAGCGAAACTGGCTTAAGCCACTTCGATGTTCCGCGCAGCCATTTATCCGACTGCGGCATGGCAATGACAAACAGCAGCGCGATCCACATGCACCACAACACCATACCAGCGATATACAGCGGCCCGCTGTCCAGCACATAGGCAGCGCCGGAAATTCCGGCAGATGTCAGTTTCAAAAGCACAGCGGGGATAAAAAGCATCAGGCGCGGACTGGATACGGGCGAGAAAAATGTCCTGAGAGCGGCGACTGCCCTGGTCAATCTATGTCCCCTTGCCATAGGGGCGGTTCTTCCAGTAAACGCCCCTCCTGCCGAGCTGGCGCGCCATGCCGCTAATAACGACTGCGATAATAAGCACGATGCCCGCCGGAAAGGTTAGTGTCGTCAGCCAGGATTCCCTGAAACGCGCGTCCACGGCGCGGCGCATGATGAAAAGCAATATCACCTGTAGCAGCACCAGCGGCGCCCAGGCCGGAGCGGACGAAGCCATCAGCAGGTGTCCCAGCCACAGAAAGGGTCCTAGAAAGCAGGCCGAGCCTGCAACCAGCAACCCCGCCAGCGCCAGAGGAGAAATGGCGGAAACCCCGTACAGCGTGCGAGTCAGCCCCAACCACACCTCGCCGAGATCGCCGTACATCCGGCAACTTACTATATCGGACAAATCCACCGCCAGATGCCGTCCGCCGCGCCGGGAGACCTCCATGCCCAGATACAGGTCCTCTATGATGCGATTTTTGACCACCTCGTGTCCGCCCATGGTCCGATAAAAATCGCGCGGGAAGAGCAGGAACTGACCGATAGCCACGGACGGCATTTTTAAACGATGTAGCAGCCACAATGGCGCCCACGAAAAAATGATGAAGTATATCATGGGAATCACAGCCCTGGGACAAAACCACGGCGTCACCTGCCGGGGAAAACCGGACAGCATGGAAACTTTCCCGCGAATCGCCAGCGACAGACTCCGGCGCAGCATGTCCGGGGCATGAACGGTATCGGCATCGGTGAAAAGCAACCACTCGCCGGTTGCAGCATCAGCCGCCTGCCGGCAGGCCCACGGCTTGCCGGCCCAGCCGTCCGGTAGCGGTCCGCCATGTATCAGACGCACGCGGCTGTCGCCTGCCGCAACCTGCCCGACCACCTCCGCCGTACCGTCCTCCGAACGGTCTTCCAGCACAATGATTTCGAAAAGCGGATAGTCTTGCGCCATCAGGGATGCCACACAGGCACCGATATTTTTGGCTTCGTTGCGCGCCGGCACAATCACGGAAACCAGCGGCACGGGGTCTGGGAGAACGACATTGCGCGGCGGCGTCTGCAGCCGGAGCAGATTGAGTGCCATGTTGAGCGCCGCCAGCGACAGTAGCAGGGCGATTATTATCTGGTAAACCATCATCCTGCCCTACAATTGCCTGCGAGGCAGGAAGCGCTCGCGCCAAAAGGCGCGCAGGCGCGGCGGGCCATCCACATCCGAAGCGAACTTGAAGGTGAAAAGAGCCTGTATACACAGCATGAAGCCCAACGACAGCGCACTGTCACGCGTCAACAACAGGAAAACCAGGGTCACCGCCGGCGTCAGCAGCATCACCCAGGCATTACTTTCCCACAATAACAATCCTACGATGGCAGCGACGCAGAATGGGAACAGCCAAGCGGGTATCCATAGCCCAATAAGCACGCCGTAGGTGACGGCTACTCCCTTACCGCCGCGGAAGCGCAGAAAGAGCGAGAAACAGTGCCCTAATATGGCGCACAGGCCAATGCAAACAACAGGGACAAGACTAAACTCAAGGCTTCTGGCCAGCAGCACAAAAGGCATGCCTTTGGCAATATCAAGTAGCACCGCTGACATCCCGGCGATAAAGCTGCCGGCGCGGAAGACGTTGGCGGCACCGGGGTTGTGGTCACCGTAAGCACGAATGTCTTTCTTGAGGAAAAAGCGGCCAAGCAATACCGAAAATGGCACCGCGCCGAGCAGGTATGCTCCAACGGCCAGCCCCGGCAAGGTCAGCGCTTGCAGATTCATACGGATGTAAGTGTATTCCTAAAACACAAAAGTAATCAAGCCCCCTCCATATAACAGATATTTATACACAACAAAAATACCGGATTCCAATGCCCACAATGGGTGGCGAAACGAAACGTCCCGCTGAGATAAACAGGGGCGGCAGACAATGCCTGCCTACAGAAGGTGGCTTCCATAAAAAGACCGGTTGTACAAGTTCAAGAACTTATTGGACGCATACAAGAACTGACAACCTTGCCTTGAATTGCTAGAGTCAAATCATGGGTATAAATAGGCAAAGTACATTTAGGAGGAATACCTGTCATGAAATTCCCCTACCAGCGGAAGCATTGCGTCCGTAAATGCTGGGTCAGGTGGGATGGGTTGTCAAATATATGTTTCCTGACAGGGATTGAACTATGGCAAAGCACAAGCTGTTTTGTGTGTGCATGGTTGCCATGGCAACTTCTTGTGCTGATGACACTGATGCAGGCTTGTCATCGCATAGCCCGCCGTCTAATGTCACAGGAACATCGCGTGATAACACAAATCCCATTTATCAGCACAGGGTGGCCTCGCCCTACCAATCCAGACAGAACAGAGCCAAATCCTGCTTCGGATTTTCTCTATGAAATCAAGGGCAATAGCGTAACTATAACAGGATATGTTGGCAGAGACGGCGATGTTGTTATTCCTGAGAAAATCGATGGGAAACGTGTAACATGCATAGGTAAAGAGGCTTTTATATGCACCTCACGTCTGACAACTATAAAACTTCCAAGCGGCATAACCAGTATTGAAGAAGGGGCTTTTTACTATTGCTTTTTCCTAGAGCGCATAACCATACCAAATAGTGTGAAAGAATTGGAGAACAACATCCTCATCATATTGACGTAAACTCTGACATCAACAAGATTGTTTAGATACCTGTCCCACTGACAAGTCCGGTATGTTCTGGAAGCATACATCCTGTTGACATTGAGTGAGTTAATATTTTAGAATAAGGCGTCAGTAGGTGGCACACGTATTTGTATTCTGTATGGTACTCGTGAGGAGGGTTGTGTCCATAGAACATGTTGGAATTGTTGGATTTACATAGTAGCAGTTTTCCTTGACCTTTGGCTCTTTTTACCATTTCAATTAGGAGGAGTATCAATTGAGGACGTTTAGTTCGGTTTTGATTAAACCATTAGCGGTTTCTTTGGCTGCCTTTATCGCGTTTTCTGCTGTAATACCTGTAAGCGCTGCAGGGTTGAATAGTGACGCGAGGACCAACAGAGTTCATTCTCCTTTTGTTATCTACAATCCAAGCGGTGCGCCTATTCCTGACTATTTCTATGAGATGGAACGGGCATGGAATGAGATGTATGCTGGCAAACCAATTTCTGATGCAGAATGGGAGTTAATGCAACAAGCGGCAGCTTGGATTCCATCCGGAATGGTTTTGCCGCCTGACCAAGTTACTCCCACCAGAACAGAGAGTGTCCCCATTGGAATAAATAAGCCATTCTACACGGCTGATCATGCACAATCAGGACATAGTGGCTCAAGCATAGGGGCGTATACCCACGTGACTAATCAGGGTACACGCACTCATTACACGAAGGTAACATTGGCGCTTTCCGGAACTGCAGAAGCAGGGGCTACAACTGGCAAGTACTTTACAGTTACTGGATCTGGTTCAAGGGCTGCCGATATTTCCTTGTACGGGTGGGCCACTGCCGACCTTTCAGCTCCTGGATTTGGAAATGCAGGGTGGGAAACCAAGATGGAGATATGGGACGTAACTGGGCCAGTGACTCTTCTTAAAACAGTACCAGCCTATTGTCAATTGGTCATGGCTGGCAGCGCATGGAACAATGCTGGGGGAAATATCGTATGTAGAGCCACTGTCAATTTGCAGGCTGGCCGCACATATCTCGTAAGGTTGTTCACCACAACTGAAGTGAATGTCGGTATTTCAAGCATGAATCACGTGGCTGACTCTGCGACTAGTTCAAGATATTCGACTTGGGAGCAGATAGATATATTTTGGAAATAGCCTAAATATAACCAGAATTGACTGGGCTTTTCCGCAGTGAGTGGGCAGTTTTATCCTGGTAGCATTTTAGTAGCCACGACTACGTAACCGATATTGATTACGTAGTCGTGGGCGTGTTGGTGAGTACGGCAACTGAAATGCCATTGTTGAAGCATTTCGCAGTATGTGTATTGCTGTAGGTGTTGCGATGAAACCAAGTCTATTTATTAATTTCTTATTTCTCGTAGTTGCTTTGGTTGCTATACCTTCGTGCAACTCGCACGAGTTTACATTAGATGACGCACAAATGATTTTTGATTTCTCCGATAGCCTCCCACAAAATGCCCATTCAAAAACGTACGATATAAAAGCTAATTCACAGCTACTTGGCGATGGCAGTAAGGCGACTGTTTGGTCTCTACCCAATGGAGAATTGGTATGCTACATGTGGATTGTAGACCACTCCTTAGCGCTAGAAGTAAGCCCGAGTGACATACTTTTTGAAATGGGTCACAAGGATGGGGTTTCCTTTGCCGTAGGCGATAAAGCCATCGCTTCTTTGAGCAGAAAAAATGAGTGGTTCGCTGCCGGATATTACGAAATCCTTGTTATTAGGTATTCCAAGGTATTTACAGTAATAACATATTCGTGTCTGAATTCTCAGGACGACTTTACATTGCAGTCTCTAGCTCAAGTGGTGGTTGAGCGCCTTAATCAGTATATGGGCACTGTTGAATATTAGCTAAAGCCAACCAATAGTAACTCCAAGTCACGCAATTCTCATAAACTGCATCATATCATTTACAACATGCTCGCATAGAGATATACATGCCATCAGTTTTTGCATTGGCAAGCTAATTTATCCTAAATCCGTGACTTTCGCATGAAAGTTCTCATCCATGCCCAAACACACGGAGCGGCTTCCGCTATAGATGCCTTCTCCATTTCCCGCTCGACTTTTTATAACTGGAAGAAAGCGTTCAACAACGGCAAGCGTAATATCGCAGCATTGGCTCCAGCTTCTACCCGTCCCCATAATTTGCGTATCCCGGTATCTCATCCGTGGCATGAAACACAAATACGTACTCTGCGGCAGAAATACCATGGCATGGGCAAAGAAAAGCTAAAGATACTACTGGATGAGCTATGTGTAATTGCCGGACAAGAGCTCTTAAGTGAATCCACTATCGGCCGTATCGTTAAACGTCTTAAGAAGCGAGGCGTTATTGACAACTATTGCGAAATACGTATCAATGGCCGCACAGGACGGCTGCATGTCAAAAAACCTGCCAACAGACAACCTCTTGCCAGACGTAAAGGTTACACACCGGAAAAGCCGGGCGACCTCCTGCAGATGGATTGCGTAACCATGATGGCGGATGGTATACGCCGATATCTTGTTTCGGCCATTGATTACAGCTCGGATTTTGCCTATTCGTATACTTACAAGACGCTCTCTTCTCTAAGCACCAAAGACTTTTTCAGTAAACTCTGCAGTGTAGTTCCATTTGAGATTAAGCATATCCAGACTGATAACGGCAGTGAGTTCCACAGGTATTTCTAGGAGGCTGTCAGCGAAGCACAGGTGAAACAGTTCTGGAACTATCCGAAAACTCCAAAAGCCAACGGAAAGATAGAACGCTACAACCGCACCATCCAGGAAGATTTCGCAGAGTGGCATATAGATATGCTGCTGGAAGACATCGATGAGTTCAATCACAGCCTTACGGAATGGCTATTGTTTTACAACACTGTACGCCCTCA
>Ga0123353_10005501_pt1 | contig 16640 bp, 10 predicted proteins | sample TergutLab28metaG_3_FD_92763 | JGI IMG/M metagenome (GOLD analysis project Ga0123353, IMG submission 92763) | Labiotermes labralis P3 segment gut microbial communities from Petit-Saut dam, French Guiana - Lab288 P3 | ecosystem: Host-associated > Arthropoda: Insects > Digestive system > Gut ...
CAAGAAAATGGGGATTGCGACGCCTTGTACCAGCGTAAAGATCAGCAAAACCAAATCCTCCTATTGTGCGTTCCATGTTATTCCCCCCTTGACATTTATTAAGGGAAAATTAACACTATTTACTAATAATATCAAATGATTATATCAATTCCTGTTCTGCAATGGTCTCAATTTGGGAAAAACAAGAATTTATTTACGCTCTTTCAGCAAGTCACGTATTTCTGTAAGAAGTGTTTCTTCCGGCGATGGCTCGGAAGGAGAAGGGGATGGGGATGGGGCTTCTTTATTTCTACGTAAAGAATTAATGGTTTTGATAACCATAAATATGGCAACGGCGATGATGGTGAAATCAATCATCGTCTGCGCAAAAGTCCCATAGCATACGGTGACGGCAGGTGTAGTTTCTGTAGCTTCCTTGATGATAACGGCCAGATGTGAAAAATCAACACCACCGATAAGTACTCCAATGAGTGGCATGACAACATCATTCACTAAAGACGAAACGATTTTACCAAACGCACTGCCAACAACGATACCTATGGCCATGTCTATAACATTGCCTTTGAGAGCAAATTCCTTGAACTCTTTCATTATACCCATCATCGTTCTCCTCATGCTGACAATATATTATACGATAAAATTAGGGCTGTATGATTTTTCTCTGACCTTTTGTGGTAAGTGAGTACTTAGTACACTGAAAACCTCATCGAAGCTGATCACGTTTATTCCATTTTATTAAAGCAGTATAGAGATGTTTAACGTCCACAGGCTTTGTAAGATGGTCGTTCATACCGGCTCTCATGCTTTCTTCCATGTGTTCCACTCCTGAGTTTGCGGTCATGGCCAGTATGGGCAGATCATCGTAGGAATGATTGGTGCGGATTTGTGCAGTTGCGGTGAGTCCATCCATTTCCGGCATTTGAATGTCCATAAGAACAACGTCGAAGGTTTCTTTTCGCAGTATCTCCAATGCCTGGATTCCATTTTCCGCTAAGGTTACCTCAATACCGACAGAGGTCAGTAATTCTTCCATGACCATCTGGTTAATACTATTGTCTTCTGCCACAAGTATACGCAATCCGCGTAAAACATTCCAATTGGAGGTCTCTGCTGTTTCTTTTACCGTGAACGATTTCTCCTCAGGCATGGTTAAGGGGACGATCATCTGAAATACACTGCCTTCTCCTAAACGGCTTTCACATTTGATTTCCCCGCCCATCAGCATTGTCAGACTATTGCTGATGGAAAGCCCCATTCCTATACCTCCGTACTTACGGGTATAGGCTGTATCGCCGACAAACATCGGTTTAAAGAGTTCGGCTATTTTTTCTTCGTTAATACCAACGCCTGTATCTCGCACTTCAAATGTCAGCAATGCCTTACCGTCCGGAGTGGGTTTATCACTGAAGACATGAACCTCCACGCTTCCTTTGTCCGTAAACTTGATCGCGTTCATAACAATGTTCAATAATGCCTGCTGCAACCTTGTGGAATCGCCTATCAGCGATTCGGGAACATCGGGATCAATTGATATATGTAAAGACAATGATTTTTCCTCTGCGTTCCCGCGTACTATCTCTCCGATTCCTTCCACTAAGTCCCGTACAGACAACTCGCCAATTTCCAGAGTAAATTGGCCGGAATCAAGCTTGGAAAAATCTAAAATCGTTTCTACTGCTGACATCAATAACTTGGTGGAACGTATTCCCTGCTCAATAATGTTTTTCTGGGCTTTGTCCAAATTTTTGTTCTCTCCGGCAATGCGGGCCATTGCCACGATCGCGTTCATTGGCGTGCGGATCTCATGGCTGACAGATGCTATGAAATCATTTTTAGCTTTTATGTATCTATCAGCTATTTCCCGTGCCTCATTCATCTTATTCTGGGCCGCTTCCTGATCACGCAGATCGTGAATATACCCTACTACGGTATAGTTTTCACCTTTCGGAACACGAATAAGTGTGATTTCTGTCGGGATCAATTCGCCATCCAGAGTCTGATGTGTCCACTTGAATTTAGCTCCGCCTGTAACGAACGCCTCTCTGACTAATCTTTTCGATGTTTCTACTGAATAACGGCCGTCCGGCTGATATTCTGGGGAGAGTTTGTGGAACAGGTCAAGATAGTCTTTCTTGCTTGGCAATCCGAATAAGGAAAGGGTTTCACGATTACAGGCTGTTTGATTTCCGTTTTCATCCCAGAAGGTGCAGCACATAGGCATAGCATCCACCATAATCCGGTTACGTTCTTCAGCAGCCGCCAGCCGCTGACCTGAGACCACCGATGCCAAGAGGGCAGTTATCGCCTGTACGGTTTCCGCGTCGTTACGGCTTAGGCGAACGAGATAAGGCGGAGTTTCGACCAACCGCCCGGTAATCAAGATTGCGATAACATCATTCTTTAGAATGACAGGAGAGGATATGAAATAAGGCAATCCAAAAAGCTCCCGAAGATCATGGAACTGATCCGGTATATCTGCTCCTGTGACAAGCACAGGGTAATCCGGATCAAGAAACGCAGCAGGCATTTCCATGCGCTTACCCGCAAACCTTGCTTTTTCCTGCGTTGAGTATCCTTGCAAGACCTCCGCAGTATAAAGCCCATCTGCGTTCTTTAGCAATACGACTGTGCGCTGCATATGAAGCGCCGCATTAATGCGCTTGGCGGTTGGTATGAAAATACTTTCATAACTTACATTTTGCCTAAGTGATACGGCCAGTTCGGCAAGTAGGCTGAACCCCCTGCGTTTTTGTTCAAGTTCGTGCCGTATAGTAGTTGAATTGATATTAAGCGCCAATATTTTCGCCATGTTTTGCTCGGCACGGCGCGTCATCGCTTCCACAGGAATTTCTTTAGAGTGTGGACAGGTTGTGCCCATGTCCCAGACAGGTTTTGAAGTTACCTGGCCACTGTTATCTTCGCTCCCGTCTTTGCTTTGTGAAAATAGGCAAAATACACCTGTCCAGTCAAGTCCTCTCGGGCGACCTCCGATAGACGCAATTTCTACACCGGTATAAAGACCAAGCACAGGTACTCGCCCGGCCACGGTTTTTTGAATGACCACTGCGTCTTCCATATCCATTCCGCCGTAGCCGGAACAGCGCCCGGCGCAGTCGATATAGACGGCAAAAACAGGTTTTCGGCCGTCAAGATCATCAAACATCTTGTCTATTTTGGGTTTAATGTAGTTAAGATCCAATGCTTTGTACATTAACTGAAATTCCGTACCTTCAACCATGTCCGGCTCAAACATCACAATCCCGTTTCTCTCTTTGTCGATACCAAGGCAGAGGCGGCTGGCATAGTAATCTTCGTCATACTCGCCCCACCTTTCACCGTGATTTATACCAAAAATCAGAAAAAACGGATATTCTTCTGGACTAATCGCCGATTCCAATAGTTCGTCAATAAATTGTATGGCTGGTTTTCCGTTGATTTCAAGTATTACAGGTCCATGTGCTTTTGTGACGGTATAATACCCTGTAGCAGGACGGCATCCATGCATGATGACGCTGTTTATGCGAATATCGCCGGAAAAGGCAAGGGTAATCGCGTTGTGTTCACTTATGCCGTCGCCAGTCCATTGACTTGTCGGAGTACAGGCATGGTCGCCCATCAAACCGGCACCCGTAAGGTCGGGAAAGAAGCCGAGTCCCTTTTCGATACCTTCTAAAAGCCATGTGGCCATTAACATCCGGACGCCTTTTTCACAATCAAGGGCGTCATAAAAAAGCATGACTGGGGAATCCGGCTTTGTCCCAAGTTCGGCAAGACGCTGCCCAAGGCGTATGCCTGTATCCTTCTCACTTTCTTTTAAACCGCCATCCGTCAGAACTTTACAACCAACACCGTCAAGCCATATGCAGACTACCGCAATTTGATCGCCGGCATAGCCGAAATATTCATTGGTTATAATTCCAACTGCGCCTCCTCCATATATCGGTACAGACACACCAATAACAGAAATCACAGCTTCACGTAAAAGCGATTGGTCATGCCGGGCAGTGGAAAACATCAGCACCATATCACACAAATCGGCTCTCTTGGCCTGATTGATTGCCATTTTAATTGACTGAATACCCGCGGTATTGGTATCAGGGTTATCACTGTACCCTATTCCGACTTCCATGTTTCAGAACCTCCTGTATAACGTTATAATCCCTTTCCTAACTCGAATGGTGCCTTTCCTCTTCAACTTTCATGGTGGGATGAGCCTACGTCAGCTCCTACTTGCTGACAGGCAGGAACTAAAACATACTTTGTTTTAGAATTGAAATAAAAAATTGGTACATGCCAATCATTTTGTCGATTCTGCCAGCGCCTTCTTACAATAGATAGGCGCACAGTTTATCTAAAACTTCGTTAAAATTCAATGGTTTCCCGATATGGCCGTTCATGCCGGCTTCAAGACATTTTCCAATATCTTCTGTAAACACGTTTGCTGTTGTGGCGATAATAGGAATTGATTTAGCTTGCGGAACGTCAAGTGCTCTGATTGAGCGCGTTGCTTCATAACCGTCCATTTCTGGCATCTGTATATCCATGAGAATCAATTCATATTTGTCCGGCGCTTCACTAAACATATGAACGGCTTCTTTGCCGTTTTCGGCACAATCTATGTCTAAATGTGTAGGCTCAAGTATCGCCAGCACGATTTCACGGTTGATTTCCACATCTTCAACAAGCAAAATGTGGCGCCCTTTAAAGAGGCCAACAATATTTACATTTGTTTTTTCCGTTTTTTGTTCCGATATGCCGAGAGATTCGTTTACTATAGCTACGATACTTGAGGGGAACAAAGGTTTTTGCAGGAATTTATCAACACCCGCTTTTTTCGCTTTTTCCGCAATTGCAATGTACTCTACAGATGAAATCATAATTACAATGGAATCATTTGGCGCGGGCATCACTTTTCTTAGTTTTTTCGTCAATTCTATACCGTCCATATCCGGCATTCTCCAGCCAACAAAATAGATATCATATCTGCCGTTTTTATCAACGAGGCTAAGCGCTTCTTCGCCGCTTATGGCGATGTCGCAGGAGGCGCCAAACATTTGCATCACCCCTTTTAAATCTGTTAAAATATGCAAGTCATCGTCTACAGCCAGAATGCGGATATTTGCCCAATTTATTTCCTGATCGGCAAATGTTTGTTGTTTCGCCTCATTACGTTTCGCTTGAAAGGTAAAAGCAAATGTAGAGCCTCTGCCCGCTTCGGATTCAACCCATATCTTACCACCCATCATTTCAATAATATTTTTGGAAATTACAAGCCCGAGACCGGTTCCTCCGAATTTCCGTGAGGTATTGATTTCAGCCTGAGTGAAGGGTTTAAAGAGAAGGGACTGCTGTTCAGGGCTGATGCCGATTCCCGTGTCAGTCACAGCAACTTGCACTGTACAGACGCCGTTTTCTTCTCCTAAAAGGAATGTGTTAAGGCGGATAGATCCTTTTTGGGGCGTGAATTTAACAGCATTACCGAGCAGATTTGTTATGACCTGTGCTAACCGCTGGTCGTCGCCAATCATAACTTGCGGAAGAGTCCTGTCAACATATACCGTTAACTTCTGTTCTTTTTCGTACACACGGAGATTGACTACGTTAATAACCCGCTGAAGAATCTTTTCAAAGGAAAACTCTGTTGGTGCTAATTCAAGCTTACCGGCCTCGATTTTTGTCATGTCCAAAATATCATTGATAATGCCGAGGAGGTGTTTTGATGCGTCCTCAACCCTATTTAGACAGTAATCCTTGCGTTCGGCCTCGGTAGCGGACTTTCCCATAGTTGTCATGCCGATGATTGCATTCATCGGTGTGCGTATCTCATGGCTCATATTAGCAAGAAATGCACTTTTGGCACGGTTGGCGGCCAAGGCCTCATTTTCGTGCGCTTTGCGTTCAGTTATATCGCGCGCCAGGCCCATGATTCCAATCATAACTCCGTTTTTTAGGAGTGGTGTTTTTTTTACTTCAAAAATTAATATGGTTCCCTGAGTGGATGGTATATACTCTTCAATCGTAACGGGTCGATTTTCAGTAATAGCCATCATATCTGTCTTTTTGTATTGCTCCACCTTTTCTCTGGAACATGCATGTCCATATGAATCTTGTCCAATGATATCCTCCTCACGGCAATCGAAAAAATCTTCAAAACGTTTGTTAACTCGTGTGAAATTAAGATTTAAATCTTTACAAAAGATAAGATCAGGGGCCGATTTGAACATTGTTTCCAGGGTGGCTTTTTCTAACTCAAGTTCTTGCTGGAGTTTAATCATATCGGTAATATCATCAGTACTACCAACGACACCAGTGATATTGCCCTTGCCATCATACATCAGGGATGTGGATGAATGGAACACCTTACCCTTCCTTTCTGTAATCCAGTCTTGGGGGCCTTCACGGAAAGTTTTTTCTACATTGTTGTTAGTATCAAAATGCAAATTATCATGGGGAGATGCTCCGAGCTTTCTTCCTTCAATTGACGACATTACACGAGATTCTAGTAAATCTATGTGCTGTCCTTTAAAGGTAGTTATAACTCTGTCCTTGTTAACACTCCATATCAAGCCTTTGTAGTTGTTGGTAACAGCGGACAATTGATCCCTTACATTAACAATATCGGTCAGATCTCTAAAAATGACAAGAACTCCGTTGTTTATATCGCGTCCATAAGAAAACGGCACGGTACTTATTGAATAATGCCGTATATTTCCCGATCCGCCGATATCATTCATATTCTCATCAGACGTTTGAATTTCATTTGTTGTAATAGCTTTTATAAATATATCTTCCATGTGTTTGAGCCAAGCATCGTCTGAAAATGGGGAAAATATTTGCCGAAAAGATTTATTATGAAGAAACCCGATACTGGGAATTTCTGCAAGATTTAAGAAGGACTGCGTAGATAACACAAAGTTCAGAGTGCTGTCAAAAAGAAGAATTAAATCTGGGGTATTCTCCATGATAACTTGAAGATGCTTTTCCTGCTTTATTTTCTCAGAAGCAATAACTGTACGGAGCGTATCTTTGGCTTCCATTGTATTCTTAAGTTTCTGCAGTGCGCTGTTAGCCAATGTGAGCTGTCGATGTATTTTTTTGTTCTCAAGCTGGAGCCGGTTGATCTCCCCGAACAGTTTCTCCTTTTCCAGCTCGCCAAATGCTTCTGCCATGGGTATTCCTCTTTTGAATTTTCAGTTCATGATACAGACGACCGCTTAGAACGAGCAGGCGATAACTGTGTTGTTATGAAAGCTGTTTGCATTTGCTGTGTTGCGTACAGGACATATTTCTCCTCCCGAATAGGCGAATATATACGGAACCCTCTCAGCAATGGCTCCGTTCGCTCTATCCGCTTCCAATAAAAAGTCTGCGTCTAAAGCATGGCTTCTTGCAAGGCAGGAATATAGTATAAGCGCATTTACACTTCCGCCGGATAAGATGTTTTCAATCGTACGCGTGGTAGTACCAATCACGTCTTCCTTGGCCCATGTTCCGATGCTGAATCTGGTACCCTCGGGCATAAGCCCTCCGCATATTCCCCATCCCTCCTCAGTCCAAGACACCAGGACTCTGGATACAGGAATACCTTCGCCGGCGTAATCAAGGATAAACGGAATGAGGTGGAGTACGTTACTGATGCCACTGCCTGTGGCCAAACCCAGCATCTCCAAATACTTGATAAGGGGAAGCCCGTTTACCTCTTTTAAAATGTTGCCATCGGATTTGGTAATTGTGGCTGTGTGCTCAAGGACATATTTGTGAGAAAATGACGCATAGGTAAATTGGGGGTTAATGTTTCCGCTGGCCACGATGATAGCGTAAATATCTCTTTCAAATTTATCATTAAATATGACATAGCTGTTTGCATAACTTAGATCATCATCAATCGCCAGCGTACCAAAGTTAGGTACTCCGCCCGAAACCCGGTTTAGAACGTTGACATAGTTGTCTCCCGCATGGTTGATCATGAGCGGGGCGACACTGAGTATTAGCTTCGGAGTTTCATTATGCCCTTTCAATGCGTCTTGGTACATCTGAGCCAATGGCGCTTCTAGCCTATCCATAAGAGAGGATGAGCATGCGGCGGTAAATGTAGTATCGTCGGAAGTGATCATCAGGATCGAAAAACCCAGTTGCCCGCTGCCATGGTTTGTCGCGAGGGCAGTCGTGGTGGTCCCAATAATCGGGAAAGTTAGCTTTTTGTAGAGTTTCGCAATGACACCGCTTGTGGCGAATTCATAGTAACAAGTAATGATAGCCACTGTGTTTTGAAGACAATTTTTTTCCGGTTCAAGTTGCGTTAAAATTTCAGAGACAGCAACATCCACATCATCAATTTCGCTTGTAAACGCCGTGTATGCCTTAATCATCTATGATTCCTCCGTATTTTAAATGTATTAACGTTTCAATGGTTTTGGGTGATGAGCATTCATTCTAAAGAGCTTTTCAAGATATATTCGTGATTCTGGCAATAATCATAATGGTTGACGTTTGAGGCATAGAACGTACGTATTACTACGTACATAAAAGCGCTGAATTTATTCACACACAGAGTGTATCACTTGCTTTAATTTCAGAAAGCACAGTGACAATTACAAGGTGAATTTTTTCACTGAAAAACAATAATATAACGATGTTATGATATCGATATTTGTTACGTTTTACCATTCCGTAAATCAGTATGGATGCATAACTTAAATTTCTATTTCAATTGAGAATTTCTACATTACATACTCCAAAAAAGTCAAACATAAATGTTCTCATGCACATTATACGAGCCGAGTAGTGAAATAATAAATCGGGCAATAACACAAGGTAGGTACATGCATAAAGCGAGGGGGCAAAGCGAATGACCTGCCATTGGCCGCTAGCCTTGCTGCTTACCTGTGTGGTTATAAAATCACCGGGGCGTGTATCTTTGCGGTTTAACCTGTGTTTTGTGATGATAGTGATGAGCTATGTGGGTATCCGAATCAAAATGAAAATGCCGCAGGTATTAAGAATACGGCTCTTTATCAGAAAACCCATTGACAGACAGGCGAAACTTTTTTATATATTTTGAGTTAAGTAGTAAGAAAATGATAATAAATTGGTAGTAATGATACGCTTACCGAAGCAAAAATAATCGTTATTGCCTATTCAGATCTCATAATTTTCTCCTCTGAAAATGTTATGCTAAATCCGCTCTTCTCTTATCAGTGAAAACAAATATAAAATGATCATTAAGGATAGAAAACGCATTGTTTTGGTCCAGCCCCGGGGATTCAACTGGTTTCCTGGTGCCAAAGATGTGACAGACATTGCTAATCGGATGGTTCCCCAGGGAATCCTTTCCGTAGGAGCCTACCTTCTGCAAAAAGGGCATGAGGTTTTTATTTATGATGGCCTTGGCCCATTTGTTCCGCATGATTTGGATAGGCAGGTGCATGCCATTCTGAAATGGAACCCTCAACTTGTCGGTTTTTCCGCGACAACCTCTTCCTTTCCCGATGCTGCCGATATGGCTAAAAAAGTGAAGGATCATAATCCTTCCATCCGCACTATTTGCGGCGGGGTTCATGTTTCGTCAATGGGAGAATTTATTCTGTCCCAATATCCGCAGTTCGACTATATCTGCCCGGGTGAGGGTGAACGTATCATGGCGGATGTGGCAGAAGATCTTTTCCCGGGGAATATTCCCGGCCTCATATGGCGTGATCATGATCATGTTGTGGTCAATACGGACGGATCAGCCATTGCAGATTTGGACACTCTTCCTTTTCCTGCCTATGAAAAACTTGATGGTTTTCCCCGTCACTACCATTTGCCTTTATTCAGTTATATATATACGCCGGGAGCAACGATGATTACATCACGTGGTTGTATGTATCAATGTTCCTACTGCGATCGTTCCGTTTTCAGGAAGACCTATCGTTATAATTCGGCATCATATATTTATGAGCACATGCGGTTTTTACGAAAGCGTTTTCATGTGCGGCACATCAATATCTATGATGATCTTTTTACTATGAACAGAAAGCGTATTGTAGAACTCTGCGATAAGTTGTCCCGTCATACCCTGAAAATGCAGTTTAATTGCGCCGTCCGTGTAGGGCATACAGACGACGAACTTTTGCACATGCTTCGTGATGCCGGATGTCTCATGGTATCTGTGGGCATCGAATCTGCTGATCATGATCTTCTCAAACGGCACAAGTCTGGCATTTCCCTAGACGAAGTGCGGAACACGGTGATCCGAATTCAACGAGCAGGACTCAGGGCCAAAGGATTGTTCATGATGGGGTTGCCTGGTGAAACGGAAGAATCGATTCGCAAAACATCGGATTTTATTATTTCCCTGGGTCTGGATGATATGAATATGGCGAAGTTCACACCTTTTCCCGGAGCGCCTCTCTGGAAGACCATTCACCAGGAAGGGGATTTTGAGGAAAACTGGCGTCTGATGAATTGCCTGAATTTTGTTTTTTTGCCCAAAGGCGTTTCTTCACGGAAAAGATTGGATGATCTTTATAATGGACATGTGAAACGGTTTTATTCCGACTATGCCTGGCGGAAGAGATTTCGTAAACGGCTGTGGCAGCATCGGCATAGTTTACTTTATTTTTTTCGTCATTTAAGTACATTTCTCGCTGCAAAGCGCCAATTTGAGCCAGGAAAAGAACAAATATGAGGAAATATGATGATTAAAAAATGTTGTTTGTTTGTCTTCGTTATGCTTTTTGGGGGCTTTGGATGGGAAACTCTTCAGGCAGAGGAAAAACCTCTCTGGGAAATAGGTATTGGTGCGGCATGTATGTATCTCCTGGACTACAGAGGGTCCGATGAAGGGAGAATGTATGTCCTCCCTTATCCTTATGTTGTCTATCGGGGAGATATCTTACGTGTTGACAATGAGCGGGTTTCCGGGCGTATTTTTGAAACCGATCGCATGTTGCTGGACGTGAGTTTTTTTGGTAGTGTGCCCGTTAATAGTGATAATAATGATGCTCGCCGTGGTATGCCGGATATTGATCCGACCTTTGAAATAGGTCCTTCTCTTCGCTTTACTCTTTTTCGGGGAGATAACAACCGTTATAACCTCACATTAACCGTTCCTGTGCGGGCGGTTTTTTCTACCGATTTTTCCTCTGTTCGGCATGAAGGATGGATCTTGAATCCAAGGATGAATCTGGACTTGCGTGATGTTATTCCGGGGACAGGAATTAATCTGGGGATTTCCGCCGGACCATACTTTGCAACAAAAAAATATCACGATTATTATTATACCGTCGATCCTGTCTATGCTACACCGTCGCGCCCCGCCTATAACTCAAAGGGAGGATATAGCGCCTCAACACTTACCATGGGGATAAACAGGCGGTTTGGCTCTTTTCTTCTGAATGCATTTATCAGTGGGGATTTTCTTAAGGGATCAAAGGTGGAGGATAGCCCCCTTGTCACGACGAAGCAATCGTTTATGACAGGCGTGACCGTTGTTTGGATTCCTTTTGTTTCTTCGCAAAAAGTGACGAAAACTATACCATAGCGTACTGTAACATCTAAAACGGACGATGATATTGTAAAGGGCAGTCCTAGCTACCTAATTTAAAGATCCTTTAATTATCTGTTTTAACTGCTTTAACTGTTCTTTAGGATTGGGGTTGTTAAATCTCCATTCGCATTCTTTCAGGAAGAGGTCAAAATGGTTCCTGTCTATGCCGTTGAATTTACACATATGGCGCTTGGCCTGATTCCAAAAGTTCTCCATCACGTTAATATGATTTTTTTTTGTTGGCAAAGAGTGTAGAATGATCAATACGGTAATGACTGAACTCCGATACATCCAGCACATTGTAACTCCTGAAGGTATCCGTATCGTATAGACGATAGAATCAGGCACTACCTTCTCGCGAATTATAGGCAATAGTGTTTCTGATTTAGCATTGACAATGATTTTCGTAAACAATTTACCGCCCCGCTTTAACAGGCCAAATACCGGTATCTTACCCGCTGCACCACGATCGCCTTTGCCCTTACGTACCCCACTTCATCCACTTTAATCTCGCCTTTAAAATACTCATCTACCATCTTTTCTGTATGCGTCAATATCAACTCACGTAACCGATGAAAGTAATGACTGGCCATATTTTTATTAACACCAACCAGTGAGGCTGCTACCCGGCAGTAGAGCCGCTTATAAAATGTTCCACAAGCTTAGCTTATTTTAGCTTACTAACTCTACTCTTACGCATAACCCTAGATCAACATGAAATCTTAGCTAGGACAGCCCCTAAATTTATGCTAGTAAAAAAAGAATTTATGTTGGCGATAAGGACGAATATTTTACTGCATATTTCAGGCAAACTGAATATATCGACTCGCCAGTCATACTTGGCGTTTTCGTGAGCAACAGGTTTTATGTCTCCAAATACGCAGTATTTTTGCTTATAGTGGGGTTACTTTGTCATGAATGACGATCAAAATCTGGAACATGTCTCTGAATGGCAAGACTTTCTTCTTAGTTTTCAGGAAGAGTTATCCAACATGTCCGAGGCAGAACTTTTGCGTTATGTACTGGAAAAACTTGTACGCCTGACGCATAGCTGCGCGGGTTTTGCCAGCGTTCTTAATGAAGATGAACAGACGGCCACCACGATCACATGGAGTAAAAAAGCAGCGAAAAATTGCGCTAATATTTTCCAGGGGCAGAGCGACCTGGAACACAGAAGTATCTGGAAAGAATGTATACGCCAGAAAAAGGCGGTTATTTGTAATCATTACATCCATCCCGCAGAAAAGACAGGCTTTCCCAAGGGTCATATTTCCATTCGGCGTTATATTGCTGTTCCGGGCATGGCACGGGGAAAAATCCTGTTTCTTTTTGTTCTGGCCAATAAAAACAGAGCCTACACAAATCAAAACCTGTTATTCGCGCAAATGGCCATCAACAATCTGCAAATTACACGCAGGTATGTTCAGACAAAAGATCGTTTATATTCCGCCCTTCAGGAAAGCTTTGACGGATTATGGGGGTGGAACCTTTCCAAAAACGATTTCTTTGTCAGTCCAAGCTTTTTTACTATTCTGGGTTATGAACCCAACGCATTTCCCCTGACACAGGAAGTATTCTGGAGCCTTATTCACCCCGATGATATAGGCAGGGTGAAGATGACAGTAAGTAGCACATTGGAACGCGCTTGGCGTGCAGATACGGATCGGGATACCGTATTTAATCATGAATTTCGCGTAAAGACCAAAACAGGCGAATGGCGCTGGATGCACAGCCGCTGGAAAGTCCTCGAATGGGAAGAAAATAATCGTCCTCTTCGCCTGGTAGGCACCAGTACGGATATCAGCAAGCAAAAGCAAACAGAAGAAGCCCTGCGGGAAAGTGAAGAAAGATATCGCATTCTTGTCGAAAAAACTGATGACCCTATTATACTCCTAAACACAAATCTGGAATTTGTCGATTGTAACCCCAAATTCATTGAGCTAACCCAGTGGAGCCTGTCTGAGCTGATTGCTCATCCAATTTGGGAATATTCACCGACTCCTCAGCTGCACGGAACGGACGCTCAAGAGGCAATAAAGGAGCATGCTCTCAAAACTCTCGCCGGGAAATCGCAGAAATTCATTTTGTGGTTATCCCGTAAAGATGGATACTGCATGGAAATGCTCGCTTTTTTGGATGCCCTAACATTAGGGGGGAAACAATACCTGCAAATCATCGCACGGAATGTTTCTGTCATTGAGAAACAGGAAACATCCCTCCCGTTTCAGGGAAGCGACTGGAAAAGATTAGTAGAGCAATCTGTTATCGGCATCTATCTGATTCAGGAAGGGTTGTTTCGTTACGTAAACGAGAAACTGGCTCATACCACCGGATATCCCCCCCTTGATCTGACAAATAAAATGGGACTGCATGATCTTATCCTCACAGATGATGATTCACCCCATTTACTGCCATCATTTTGTCAGCAAAAAGTAGAAGAACAAAAGCTATATCGGTTTCATTGCCAGTTGCGGACAAAGAACGGAGATATCAGCCATGTGGAATTATGCGGCTTTGAAACGATCCATCAGGGTAAGCGAACTCTGATAGGAACCATTTGTGATGCCGAAGAACAACTCCAATCCGCACATGTTCGCCCACCAGCTGAAATGAAGGAACACAAGGGGTTAATTGGATATTTATCCGATATTATTGATTTTCTTCCCCATGCCATTTTAATTACTGATCAGACAGGAAAAATCATCTTCTGGAACCGCGCTATGGCCCTTCTGTCGGGTCTGGATAAAGAAGCCATGCTCGGAAAAGGGGATTATGAGTATGCATTGCCCTTTTACGGCAAGCGTGCCCCAATGTTAATTGATTTCGCCCTGCACCCGGATATGGGGAAAACAGAATATCCATCCCCTGTTCAGGAAATGGGTAATGTTTATGTGAATAAACTCAAAGTAAAAAATTTGCCCACCGGAGAAACGCACCTCCTTATCACCGCGTCAGCTCTTAAAAATACCCGGCAGGAAATAATCGGCGCTATACAGTGTATCCAAGATATTACAGAGCGAAAACTTATGGAATCACAGTTGCGCCAAGCACAGAAAATGGAAGCTATCGGCGCGTTAGTGGGTGGAATTGCCCACGACTTTAATAATATTCTCAGTGCCCTGACCGGCTACACGGAACTGGCCATTATGAGCAAAGAAAATGTGGAGCTCGTCGATAATTACCTGGCCCAGGTTTTGAAAGCTTGTGACCGCGCAAAAGGTTTGGTCAGTCAGATTCTTGTTTTCAGCCGCCAGAGAGAACATGAAAAAGTTATGGTGGATGTGAGAGTGGTTGTGAAAGAAGTTCTTAAACTTCTGTCGGCTTCCCTGCCCTCAACTATAGAAATCAAACAACTCATTGCTCCTGAACCGCTGACGATTATGGCCGATCCCACCCAGATTCATCAGATTGTCATGAATCTGTGTACTAATGCCGCTCACGCCATGGCGAAAAAGGGAGGCACTCTTACCATCAATCTCTCCAAAACAGTTATCGGGGAGGAAGAAACAGATCATAACGACCAGAAACCCGGAACGTATGCCAATCTTATTGTTTCCGACACAGGACAAGGAATCGACCGCGATATTATTGATAAGATCTTTGATCCTTTCTTTACAACCAAGCGGCGCGGGAAAGGAACTGGGTTAGGGCTTTGGGTCGTCCATGGAATCGTGCAGAGGTATAACGGATACATCCAGGTGAAAAGCGAATTAGGTCAGGGAACAACCTTCTTCATTGATCTTCCCTTTGTGGAAGAACGAAGAGAAGCGGGAGACCGTCATACAGAAGACATTCTTTTGGGGGGAGATGAAACTATTCTTCTGGTGGATGATGAGAAGAATCTCCTCAAGGTTATGGAAGATTTTCTGAAAGGTTTGGGGTACCGCGTGGTATCACAAGCAAACAGCCGCAAAGCTCTAGATATGGTCACGGCTTCCCCACAACGGTTTGATCTGGTCATTGCGGATATGACCATGCCCAATTTGACCGGCCTGGAATTAAGCCGGAATATCCTGGCTATTAATACCAATATTTCCATTATCCTTTGTACAGGATTCAGCGAATCCGTTACAGAAAATTCCGCCAAGAAAATCGGCATCAAGGAATTCCTTTTTAAACCCATTCCTCTACGCCAACTGGCCCGCTCCATAAGGCGGGTTCTGGATGCCAAATAACAACGATTCCATGAATCTCTCTGCTTCCTTTATCCCGGGTGGTAAATGGCAGCAGGGGTATGCGTATTTCCCTCGACATAAGGCACATCTTCAAGAAGACCATCATCCATAGCAGCGGTGGTGGCCAGTTTATCACAGCGTTCATTTTCCGGATGGCAGGCATGACCTTTGACCCAGACAAAAGTGACCTGATGCCTGTCGCAAAGGTGGAGAAGATGGCTCCACAGATCAACATTTTCCGCCCGCTCTGTTTTTGTCCGCATCCAGTTTTGAGACTGCCATTTTCGCGCCCATCCTTTGGCAATGCCCTGCACCACATAGCGCGAGTCACTGTATAAAGATAATTTCTGCCTCCCGGAAAGTACCTCCAGTGCCCTAATGCAGGCCATAAGCTCCATACGATTATTGGTTGTCAAGCGATAACCACCAGAGAGCTCCTCACGGGAATCTCCATCCAGAATCACGGCACCCCATCCTCCCGGTCCGGGATTTCCGCTACATCCTCCATCCGTGTATATGTTCACCATGTTCACCGGGGAAGATTCCTCTCCTCTGCCCGTAAATCTGGTTTCTCCTTTGAATTCATGTGGCGCTCCTTCCCAGGTATCCGGGCTTTTCAGCCATTTCTCCGCTTCGTCGCGTGTGGCAAAACCTTTATAGCTGGCTCCGGGAAAACCGTGCACCTGAACTTCCGCTCCCTCATCGCCAAACCAGGTGGTATAGATACCGGTCCTGTAACCACGGGAAACAGCGTAATATTTTTTCTTGTCTGCCATTTTAAATCACTCTGTTTTCCCATCATGTCATTCTGTTAATCAGCCCTTCCCCAACAGGCGTTCACATATGGGAAAGAAAAAATCTAAAGGTTTCGCAAAATCGGCAATGGACGGAATCACACCAGCAATAGGAAGATGGGAAAATGCTTCGATAGCCTC
>Ga0123353_10005502_pt1 | contig 16636 bp, 18 predicted proteins | sample TergutLab28metaG_3_FD_92763 | JGI IMG/M metagenome (GOLD analysis project Ga0123353, IMG submission 92763) | Labiotermes labralis P3 segment gut microbial communities from Petit-Saut dam, French Guiana - Lab288 P3 | ecosystem: Host-associated > Arthropoda: Insects > Digestive system > Gut ...
AGCATTGAAAATCCAAGGTATGTATCTGAAGAGATAAAATTGAAAATCTCAGAATACCTTAGGAGCCATTCAGAATTTCTTCAAAATAGTGCATTGTCGCGAAATGCAATTGATTTTGTCTGTGCTAGTATGGTAAAAAACTAAGTGTATGGTTGTCAGGATTTCTGATGTGCTGTTTATCTAGTAAATGACACAGTAAGCACGAATCCATTTGGCAGTATAGTTATCTTTGTATTCGCACCAATCTCGCGTACCAGTTGTTCCCAAAAGAGAAATTTTTCAGTCTGTTGCTGTGCCGAGATTATTAGTTGCGAAGTATTGCCTCAGCTTTTTCATCATCACTAGTTTTTAGCACAATGCGGGCAGTGCCGACTTTTTGCTCCAAGAAAGCGTAGAAATACTCCACGTTGACTCCGCTTTCTGATAGTGGTTGTATTACAGCCTTTAATAACCCATTGGGAACATCTGGTATTTCAGCGGTAAGCATAGTGTCGGTGCGCTCGGTAAATCCTGCCTGCTTTAATGCGGACGATCCTTTTTCTGGATCGTCCATAATCATGCGCACAATGCCGAAATCGACATTTTCGCTTACGGATATGGCGCGCAAGTTGATGTTAGTGTCTTCCAGCGCTTTTAATATAGCCAACAAACGCCCCTGCTCATTTTGAGCAAAAACTGATACCTGTTTAATTTTCATAATTGTCCTCCGCTTATATTTATAGCCGGGGCAACTCAGAACGATCCACAACTCGCTTTGCTTTGCCTTCTGTACGTGCTAACTTACGCGGCTCCACAAGCTTAATACGCGCTTTGACGCCAAGTACGCTATCAAGTTCGCGTTGTAACTTCATCTGCAAAGCAGTCATAAGGGTCATCTCATCTGAGAAAATACTCTCGGAAACCTCAACCCATATCTCAAGCTCGTCGGAGGCGAAGGCATTCTGACGGTCTACAACAATCATGTATTGCGGCGCAATGCCTTCAACAGTAAGAAGTACACTTTCTATCTGTGATGGGAAGACTGAAACACCGCGCACGCGAATCATGTCGTCGCTACGTCCGGTTATGCGCGCCATGCGTGCCATTGTGCGTCCGCAGGCGCAAGTCTCAATATTAAGGCTGGTGATATCTTTGGTGCGGAAGCGCAGTATCGGCTGGGCTTCCTTGGTTAGTGTCGTTATGACTAACTCACCCTGTTCGCCGTAAGGCAGGGGTTTGCCTGTGATGGGGTCAATGATTTCCGCAAGAAAAGTATCTTCCCAGATATGCATGCCCGATTTGTGTGGGCATTCCATAGATACGCCAGGACCCATTATTTCAGTCAGCCCATATATACCGAGAGCCGTGATACCCAGTTTGCTTTCGATATCGGCGCGCATATTCTCGCTCCACGGCTCGGCGCCAAGGATACCAATCCGTAGAGTACTGTTGTACAGGTCAATTCCGAGTTCTTGTGCTGATTCGTGCAGGATAAGAGCGTATGACGGAGTGCATGAGATAGCTGTGGTTCCCAGATCTTGTATCATCATCAGTTGACGCTTTGTATTGCCTGTTGAGGCTGGGATTACGGCGGCTCCAAGCTGTTTTCCTCCGTTGTGCAGACCTAGCCCGCCCGTGAACATGCCGTAACCGTATGCATTTTGCAAAATATCTTCGCGTGTAATACCTGCGCAAGCAAGCGAACGCGCAACAAGCTCTGCCCAAGTGTCGATGTCTTTTTGCGTGTATGGAGCGATGACCGGCTTGCCTGTGGTACCGGAAGATGAATGCACACAGACAATTTCGTTCTGCGGTACACATGTTAGGCCGAACGGATAATTGTCGCGAAAATCCAGCTTGCTGGTGAAAGGCAGTTTAGCGACATCAGCTAGTGTCTGGATATCTTCTGGTTTTACACCAAGCTTTTGCATGTTGTCATGGTAAAACGGCACGCGCTCATAAACGTACGAGACAATCTTCTTTAGCCGCTCCAGCTGGAGTTCTTCCAACTCTTGACGTGGCATAGTTTCAAAATGTGGATGGATAATCAAGATACCCTTCTTTCCGCAGGAATCCGGCAGCTGCCAGAGTAACGGCACTTAGATTTAGCAATAATTTTAGCGTTTTACAGCTCATCATGCAATTTGATGATAAGAAAACGGCTTACAGTGATGATCTATAAGGCGCTTAGAGATTGCTCAGTGGAGCTTATGGGAATGAGCGCAGTAACGGATTAACTCAGCGAAATTTGTAATTTTAGTGTGATTATTGTTTTCCATGATGCCATCGTACGTCAAACTGATCCAAGGTTTGTTGTATTCTGCCGAGAGTTGCTCTGCCATGGCTGCCACGATGCCGCCGGGCATGCAACCATGCGGCATGACGGAAATAACCCCGGCGAAGTGAGGGGAAGTTATCCAGTTTACACCTGCTCCGATGCTTAGCACGGCTTCACTGCCGCAACGCGGCGATAGATAGCGCTGTGTTTGGCGCAATATGTCAGCGATGCTTGGTTCCGAGTGTAACTCTAAGGCATTTTTTACAATGCGAAACAGCCGTGTGTCATCGTTATCAACAATGCGGTATTTAATAAAACTGGCCGGTATTCTATTCCAGCGGCGAAAGTGCAGGTGGTCTTCCATATTGCGGTACGATGTATATTTAATCCACTCTCCCATAGGTGACACTACCACTTCCAATCCCGCCGCTTCACACTCGCGTACCAAATTGTTGTTGCTGAAAGTATTTGTGCGTAGGTAGATTTCGCCGTTGATGCCCACAAGCGGACGGCGCGGTAAGCTTTTGTCGCGCGCTGCAACGAAATCAGCAGCGGCTTTGCGGAGTACATGAGTAAGGGGTTTACGCATGCGGCAAGATTGAACCATAATCTGCAGATAATGCTGAAATAAAGCGTCAGCCTGTCCTGTTATGCGCTCATATGGGCGCGTGCGCCACAACAATCGCTCAAGCCAGTCTACGGCGAATATTGTTCCCAGACCGTAGCGCAGCGTAGCAGTGTCGAAATTAATATCTCTATAGGCATTGTTAGAAACGGTGGTAAGTACTTGTGCAGGATATCCCAGCGCATGCAGCGCGCGATTTTGTTCCAGAGCGTATTTCCCCAAGCGACAGGGACCATATGAGCCGGCCATGACTAGCAATACGTGCTCGTGATTGTATTGTTTGTCTTCGAAAAAGCGCAGGTAATCGCCTAGAGTTATGCGATATGGCAGGCATTCTGTGCCGGATGTGACGCGGTTAGCTAGGAGCAGATTAAGTTCATTTGGCTCGGGCAGGACGATGACGCTGCAACCTTTTGACTGCATTACTGCTCCGAGCGTCTCTATAAAAGGAGCCATACGCGGAACAACGAATGTTTTATCTGCGGCGCTGATGGCGCCACTGGAGCGGCGTATTACTGCCACGGGCTCGTCCTGTCTGAGCGAAGTGTGGTAGCTATGGATGGTGTCAACAAATGCCTCTACGCGTGTTACAAGACCGGCTTCGGCGGCATGCTCGTCAATTTCCAGTTGCCCCATTGGTTTGTCGCCCATGATGTCTTCTAGTATTGGCAGTATGAATGAATTAGGGCCGCAACCGAAGTTTGTAATCACCAACCCATATAAGTTTGGCGTACGCGCTATGACAGCAGCGACGGCAATCTGTATGCTCTCATATTCCCAATATGGCCTGTCGGAGTAATCTTCTATGTTGACGCCGTCAAGTGGTAAACAATCCATAGGAATAGGGACTACGTCCAAATTCGCCAGCATTTCGGCAATGCCTAAGTTTGCGCCAGAGTCCTGTGACATGTAGGCGCGTGAAAAAATGACAACCCCGGTTTTATTTTCGAGGCGCACTTTTTCCAGTAAACGAGAACCGAACTCAGATCTGGTTTTATGGAAGGCTTTTTGTGCGTTGATGCCAGCTTGAGCCGCTTGCCGGCCTGCCTTGCGGCCAAAACCCATATCAATTGCCGCCTGGGTTAGGTTGGCTATAACGTCATCATCGCCAAGGCTGAAATCAAGCAATGGGGAAATCATTCTATTGCCAAGCTTAAGTGTCTGGCGCACGATGAATGGCGCTGCCTGCACCAATGGGCAAGCATACTTTTGATTACGATCGCTTTCTTTGCGTCCTATGCGTATGGCTGATGGATTTAGAATAAAGTCACACTTGCCCTTCAAATCGTCAACGTGACCATGCATTAACTTGAGCGGAAAACAACTGTCGCTATATGCTATCTCAGATGCTTTCTCCATAATTGCCGAAGTGGTTTTTCCCGAAAGCAGCACGCGCGCATCTAACGCATTGAGAAAGCCGATGAGCAGTGGCGCGAAAACATAGGTGAAAAGCGCGCGCGGCAGTCCCACGACCGGTCCATGCCCCTCTTTTTCTTTATAATTTGCCAGCAGCAATTTTTCATACTCATCAAAAGCGGTGTACTGCTTTTGGGTGCTGCCGAGACTGTCGTATCGATCGCAGCGGCTGCCGTAAAACGTAGCCTTGTCGTCTTCTAGAGCCATGCGCGTAATGGTGCAGTTGTTGTCACAAGATTGACACACGAAGGTTTTTAACTCGCAAGGTCGGTTAATTATCTGCAGAAACCCTTTAAAGTTGCTTTCGCGGTACCCTTGAGTCTCCTGCGCCAGCAGTGCCACGCCGATTGCGCCGGACACTTCGCGATGCGGGGCTACATCTATCGTTCTGTTTCCTAATTGCGCACGGAAAGCTGCTACTACCGCTTCATTGTAAAATACGGCGCCTGTAAGTATTACCTTGTTTCCAAGTTTGCGGTGCCCCACTACTTTTGACAGGTAGTTTTTGGCTATGGCATCTGACAAACTGGCGGCGATAACCTCAAGCGGGGCTCCTCCTTGTTGTGCCAATGTTACAGATTGCCCTATGAAGGCGGCGCAACGCGTGCCTAAGTCGACGGTGTATGGTGCGCGGAAAGCCAAATTGGCGAAATCGCCGTTGGTAACCTTTACATTCAGCATTTCGGCCAGCTCGTCAATGAAACTGCCGGTACCGGCGGCGCAGGCTTTATTCATCTGGTAGTCTACGACAATTCCCTTGCGTTTTAGCACTAGCTTTGAATCCTGTCCGCCGATTTCGATGATATCAGCACAAGAGTCAATCTCGGCAGCACAGCGCGTCTGCGCCGTGATTTCATTTTTTATCAAGTCTGCTCCGATGAGATGTCCTATGAGGTAGCGCCCGGAACCGGTAACGCCTGCCCCTAAAATATTTATCTTATCGGCACCATTATCAATCAGATTGCGCATCAATTGACGCACTGCATCTACTGGGCGACCGGAGGTCATGATATAGTTTTTTGCCAGAACCTCTTTGCTGTAGGCATCCATAATAACTGCCTTGGTGCTTGTTGAACCCACATCAATTCCGAGATAACCATCCACTGTTGATTTGATACCTTGAGGAGTTTTGGGAAAGTTCTCACTGCGCTTCTGAGACAGCGGCGGTAATTTAAAGTATTGCTGTTCCGTACGGCTTGACAAAGGAAATGCCGGAATAGGCGCAGAATGATTACGCGACAACAAAGCGGCGCCATATGCTTCACTGAAGTCAGGATTTGGCGCGATGTTAATCGAAACAGTATGCCCATTTTTTTCTGAAACTGCTTCTTTGAGCGCGCGTATGATTGCCGAGCTATTTGCCAGTCCCCCCGCCAAGTATAAAGGCTCTTCAAAAGTGCCTGGATTGAGTGCTGTTACCATGCGCGCTACAGATTGGCATAAGGCATAAAGCATAGCGGGAAGCGCAACGCCTTTTTGCTGTAAATGAATCAGGTCGCTTTTAGCGAAAACGCTGCAGCGCGCAGCAATTCTAGGCGCAGTACCTGTATGCTCTAATGCCAAGCGTGAAAAATCGTCTAAACTGAGCCCTAAGCGGTATGACTGCTGCTCAATGAATCGCCCTGTACCTGCGGCGCATAGCGGGTTCGAAGCAGTCTTCCAAGGCTTGTTTAAACCATCTTCCAAATGCACGATGAGAGTATTGTGCCCGCCGAGCTGGATGATGCAACGCGCTTCCGGGTGATACTGTAACACCCCCGTTGCCAGCGCTAGAGGGGAAGTAAAAAGCGCTGTGGAGGAACTACTTATCAACGTGCGCCCTGAGCCGGAAACTCCTAAACCTTTGGCTTTATCCCATCTTTCCAGCTGCAGCACGGCTGCGTTTATTGCCGTCTCTGCATTGTCTGTTATACGGACGCTGCTTTTTTGCAGCATTGTGCCATCGGTAGCAATGAGGCAGGATTTAACACTGACCGAGCCGATATCAAGACCGATAAAGGTGTCCACTGCTTGGTATTTAAGCATATATGCCTGCCTGACGCAAGAAAAAAGAAGAGCATGCTTGTTCATTCTTTAGCACGCTCATTAATAAGAATTAATTTAATAGGTATAAGAAAATTAAAATAATTAATATTTACTGTTGATATTATTAAATTATTGTGATATCATGTGTCAATAAAGTTAAAAGGAGAGCGCTATGGCAAGAGAATGGAGCGACTTGGTTCGGCTTAGCGGAGGGGCGTCACTGATTGTGGAGCGCGCGAGACTCTCTGACAGCGATATTGCCATTGAGGGCTCTTTTATGTTGCCGCCGCTGGCACAACTGTCTGCAGAGGATCAAATATTTGTGGCGGCGTTTGTTGGCTGCCATGGCTCAATAAAGGATATGGAGCGGCTTTTTGGGATCAGTTATCCCACAGTAAAAAGCCGCTTGGATAAGTTAAAGCGACAGCTCAAAATGGTTGAGGCTATGCCGACGCCTACGCTTGATGCTCGGGAGGATGCATTGGAACAGCTAGATAAAGGTCTAATTGATGTAAAAGAGGCCTTAAGGAGGTTGAACAAATGAAACGTCCGCCTATGTTGCTGCGAATGCGCTTCCATGAGAATAGCAGCTGGGGATTGTGGCTACCTTTATTCCTGGTGTATCCACTGCTATTGGTGGTGTCGCTCGTTGCATTGCCCTTTCTATTGCTTGCGGCATTGGTAATGTGGCCCTTAGGGCGAGCAAGGCTGCCATTGCTGCTGTTGCCATATGCCTGGAATGTTATTGTGCAAACGCGCGGGTTGGCGCTTGATGTGCATAGCTGCAAACAAGACGTAACAATTGATTTTATATAAGAGGTGAAGAAGATGTCTGAAAATAAGAGACGCGTATTGGAAATGCTGGCTTGCGGCAAAATCAGCGTAGATGAAGCAGCTAAGTTGATAGCAGCTTTGGAAGAGCAAAACGGTAGCGAAGCGCCGGCGGCGCATAACTATGCAAGCGCTAACGTGCGCTATCTGCGAATTGTGGTGAATTATATAAAAAACCATGACAAACCTGAGAAAGTAAACATACGCGTGCCGGTGTCTCTCATTCGTGCTGGCATGAAGTTTAGCTCTCTTATTCCGCAAGAAGCCTCAGAACATGTTGACAACGCCTTGCGCCAAAAAGGAATCAAGGTTAACCTCAGAAACTTAAAAGATGAAGATTTGGATACTCTGCTATTGGCTCTTCGAGATTTGACAGTTGATATCGACGACGGGCGCGGCACAGTTAAAATGTGGACAGAATAGCGCTAGCTGCGCTTGTTGGGAATATGGCATACTAAGAATTGACTTAGTATGCCGTTACCTTATGATTGCTCTTACAAAACCCAACACAGTTGCGACAATGGATAAGGCGATGCTTAGAATGCGTAAAGCCTCGTTATGAGTTGCGATAGCTATAATAAAGAGGATTACTGACATAACCAGTAAAGCTGCTCCTACAACCCATGCCGCTGAGACAATGGCATGCTTTGGATTGTTTCCCATAATTAAAAACCTCTGCATCTAGCTTATGCTATTTTTGTATTTGTTGCAACAACAGCTAGCGCTTATTGCTTGTAACGGTCAGTTTACTTATTGGTTTCTGCACAATGTTTTCGTGAAAATCCTACAGGCCCCATTCAGAATGGGTTAATACCCCGCAGTTTTGCTGCGGGGTGATTCATTGCCATGCATTAACTTCCGGTTTCGTTTTCCAGCCAGCTTAAGTATTCATTGCTACCGCCAAGCAATGGGGTGGCGATAATCTCCGGCAGTTGATATGAATGGTGTGCCTTAATTATTTTTATTAAATCATCAAGTAATGCGCGGCGCGTTTTAACAAGCATCAAACTCTCTGTTCCGCTCTCAATTTTACTATGCCAGTGGTAGATAGTGCTTACCATTGGCACGATATTGACGCAGGCAGCTTTTCTTTGCCTAAGCAGTAGCTCAGCCAGTTGTTGCGCCTCAACCTCGTCTTTGGCGGTGATTTGAACCAGTACAAACTCAGTTGCGTCCGGCATATTATCCTACCTGTAGCATGCGTCTCACAGCGGTATAGGCACGGCTGCGGATATCCTCAGGTACTGTTACAAGCGGTTGCATGTCCTCAAGGCATTGCAGTACTTTGTCTAGAGTAGTGAGCTTCATATTAGGGCATACAATATGCGGCGTTACCGGTATAAATTCTTTGCCAGGGGCTTCTTTTTGCAGGCGGTGTATGATGCCGATTTCAGTTCCCACGATAAATTGACGCGCATCGGACTGCTTGGCATAGCGCAACATTCCGCTGGTTGACGGAACCGTATCGGCTAACGCGCTTATCTCCTCGGGACATTCTGGGTGTACCATTACCTTGGCTTCGGGGTAGCGCGCTTTTAGCTCAATGATATGCTGCGGCTGGATACGCGAATGAGTAGGGCAAAACCCTGGCCACATGTGCAATTTTTTACTTGTCTGAGACGATACCCATTGTCCCAAATACTTGTCCGGCACGAACAGTATTTCATGTTGTGTTAGACTTTGTACTACTTTGACGGCGTTTGCTGAGGTACAGCATATATCGCTCTCGGCTTTCACGGCGGCCGATGAATTGACATAACATACTACCGGGGTTTGGGGCAGTTCTTGTTTTTTGGCTCGCAGTTCTTCTGCGCTAATCATGTCCGCCATTGGGCACCCGGCATGAGAATCCGGCAGTAGCACGGACTTCTGAGGGGAAAGAATGTAAGCAGTTTCTGCCATAAAATGAACGCCGCAGAAGACGATAACGTCTGCTTGGTTGCAAGCTGCCTGCTGGGATAACTCAAGCGAATCGCCTACAAAATCAGCAATATCCTGAATTACGTCCGGTTGGTAATTATGCGCCAAAATAATGGCTCTGCGGTCTTGCTTCAGGCTGTTAATGCGCTGTATGACATTTAATGTGCTGTTCATATCCGTTTATTAGGCGATGCCTACTCGTGTATTTGGCACAGGTCTCAGTGTCTTCAAGAAGATCCTATGTTTTGGCAGGGTTATAAGTTACAGGAGCTGTCGTTCAGTGAATGCAGAAAAATATCGGGAATAACCGGAACTTGTGTTTGTGCCCATTGCTGCAGACAACTCATTGAGCAGAAACTGCAACGATCAAAAGAATCTTTGCTGCGCAATCGGGATACTATCGCCCAACCGCTTAGAGCATCCCCCAGAGCCTGACCCGGAGCTATCTCAACTTGCCTGCCGCAAGTGTGGCAGGAGCGCCATGAATCGGACATGTAGGTATTCCTCTCTCGGAGATATTGACCATCACTATGTTAGCGCTAAACTAGCTTTCTGTCAATTTTGTGTAGGGTTTTACAGGCATGTTGTCCAACTGTTTCATAAGCGCGTGTGGAATAAATGGACGCAGCATATATCATAACATGATGCCGTGAAGTTAGTTTTTAGGAGATTTTCTGACGGATTTGGGGCGCGGAGTAGCCTCTTCTTCTTCATTATTGCTGTCACCTGTCCTGCCGGTTTTGAAAGCTTTCATGGTTTTGCCAAGAGCGGAGCCGACCTGCGGCAGCTTGCCTAGACCGAAAAACAAAAATGCTATCGCAAAAATAAGAACAAGTTCCATTGGACTTAGACTAAATGGCATACAGCCTCCAAGGTCGAATATTTAGCTTGTCAGTACGCAAAATACTAAGGTGCTAACTGTAAACAGCGTATATTTTGATGATAAAGGACTTATTAGTTATTGTCAACCATATGTGCTGCGGCGGATATAATATTGCCGGCTCTGTTTGTTGGGGTGTGTGGGCGTATAGTATTCTGTGTTATGACGATATATACTTTTACAACAAGGTGATTTCGTGGTAAATTGGGCGCATGAGCTGTTTTATATTGTATAAGGTGCCGCATAGTGTCTGAAATTCGGCGTGCGGCTCACATCGGTTTTTGTATGGGCGTGCGCCGTGCGGTAGATACAGTTATCCGCGTATCGCAGCAGCATAGTGGCGTAGAGACTCTGGGAGCGTTAGTGCATAACCAGCAAGTGTTGGGTAAGCTTGCCGGTTATGGAGTGCGTATCATTGACAATACTAGTGATATACATGGGGATACAGTGGTCATCAGCGCTCATGGGGTAGGTCCGCAAGTGACAGCAGAGCTTGAAGCGCGAGGCGTAAGCGTTATTGATACCACATGTGCTTTTGTTAGGCGTGCCCAAGTTGCAGCGCGCCGTTTGGCTGATGCAGATTTTTTCACAATCGTATACGGAGACGGAGGGCATCCTGAAGTCAAAGGTATATTAGGTTGGGCTGACGGAAAGGGTATTGCGACTCTAGACGTTGCAACGCTGCGAAATATGCCTAATTTGCCGCGCAAATTAGGCATATTGTCACAGACAACACAAATCCCGGAAGCATTTGCCGTTTTTGTCAAAGAAGTGGTGGACATCGCTTTAGTGAAAGATGCTGAGCTTCATATTATTGACACGTTGTGCCATGACATTCGGCGCCGCCAGAGCGACACGCTTAAAATGGCTGAGGGTTCTGATATAGTATTTATTATCGGCGGGCGCAATAGCGCCAATACTAAACATCTGTTTGAGTTATGCGCCACTGTGGCTGAAACTCATCAAATAGAAACGGCTGCCGATATTGAACCCGGCTGGCTATGCGGCAAGAAGAGGATTGGCGTGACAGCAGGCGCTTCTACGGACGATGCCACAATTGATGAGGTAATGTTACGCTTGCACGCTCTGACAGACAGCTAATATGCTGTCGTGTATGTATTGCTAATATTTGATTGCTTATGTTAAACTTCGCCGCTTAAGGAGCATTATGAAGAAACGCGGTTTTTCAGGTGTCCGGCCTACAGGACGATTACATATCGGTAATTATCTAGGGGCAGGGAAGAACTATGTTGCCATGCAGGATGAGTATGATTGCGTCTACTGCATTGTGGATTTACATGCACTTACTACTCTAGCGGATACCGACAAGCTACAGAGTAACATATACGAGGCGTTTCTTGACCTGCTGGCCGCCGGGATTGACCCACAGAAGGCGGTTATTTTTGTACAGTCTCATGTTCCTGAAATCAATGAGTTGTTTACTCTGCTAAGCATGGCAACACCGCTGTCTTGGTTGTTGAGAGTACCCACATTCAAAGAGAAGGCGCGTATGCACCCGCAGAATGTGAACTATGGTTTGGTAGGCTATCCCGTGCTGATGGCAGCGGATATTGTGTTGTATAAAGGCGAAGTGGTGCCGGTTGGCGAGGATCAATTGCCTCATCTTGAGCTTGCGCGTGAGATTGTACGGCGCTTCAACGAACATTTCGGCGAAACTTTTCGCGAACCACAGGCCAAGTTGACTAATTTCCCTATGGTGGTTGGGCTTGATGGCAAGGACAAGATGAGCAAAAGTTTAGGGAATCATATTGAACTTGCGGCAACAGCCGAGGAAACGACCAAAAGGGTTATGTCGGCAGTAACTGATCCGACCCGCAAGTTACGTTCTGACCCGGGGCACCCTAAGGCGTGCAATGTTTTCAAGCTGCGCGAGCATTTTGATCCGGAGTGTATAACGCAATTAGAAGAAGATTGTCGCATGGCTAGAATAGGCTGCGTGGACTGCAAGCGTGCTTTGGCAGAAGCCATCAATTGTGACTTGGCGCCTCTACGCGCTCGCCGAATTTCACTTGCGGCTAATCCGGAGTATGTACGTCAGGTGATGCTTGATGGCGCTATGAAAGCGCAAGTCATTGCCAGACAAACGCTGGACGAGGTCAAGAGTAAAATGGGGCTCATTTAGTAGAAGACTATGGGGAGAGAACTCTATCTGTGTTTATCCCAATTTTGAGAGTTTTATACTCAAGTATGTTTACTGACGAAGCGCTTGATGCGCACTAATGATTCTTCCAGCTCAGATATTGAGGTTGCATAGCAACATCGTACGTAACCCTCGCCGCATTCACCGAATGCAGTTCCCGGTACCACAGCAACCTTCTCTTCCGACAGCAGCTTCTCGGCAAATATTTCGGAGCTCATACCGGTTGTGCTGATGTTGGGGAAAGCGTAAAAAGCGCCCTTTGGCTCAAAGCATGAGAAACCAATTTGGCGCAGTCCGCTGACAAACATTTGGCGGCGGTGATTGTAGTTAGCTACCATTTCCTCCACATTGTTGTCACCTGTGCGCAATGCTTCTAATGCGGCTGCCTGTGCCATTGTGGGAGCGCACATAATAGTGTATTGATGGATTTTGGTCATGGCGGCGATTATTTCGCGCGGTCCGGCGGCATAACCGATACGCCATCCGGTCATAGCGTAGGCTTTAGAGAAACCGCCCATTAGTATGGTGCGCTCCTGCATACCGGGGAGTGAGGCGAAACAAGTATGCTCTATGCCATAGACTAAACGAGCATAAATCTCATCAGATATTACAAGCAGATTATGGCGTCGCGCCACATCGGCGATTTGCAGCATTTTTTCGCGAGGCAATACTGCACCTGTGGGATTTGCCGGATATCCGCTGAGGATGGCTTTGCTGCGCGGAGTGATGGCGGCTTCAATATCGGAGGGAGATATTTCAAACAGATTCTTTTCAGTGGTGGGTACAATCACGGGCTCGCCGGATGAAAGCTGCACGGAAGCGGGATAAGCAACGTAACATGGGGCACCCATAATAACTTGATCTCCCGGGTTAATAGTGGCACGCATAGCAAGATCAAGAGCCTCGCTTACTCCAACGGTAATGAGCAGCTCATTGTTTGGGTCGTAATGCAGTCCGTAACACCGCTCTAAATGGCGTGACAGTTCCTTGCGTAATTCCGGCATGCCCAAATTTGAGGTGTACATCGTCCGGCCGCGCTCAAGAGAGTAGATGGCTGCTTCGCGAATGCTCCAAGGGGTTGTGTAATCCGGCTCGCCTACTCCTAGTGAGATAACGTCGTCCATAGAGGCCAGCAGGTCGAAAAATTTGCGGATGCCTGAGGGCGCGATACTGTTAACTCGCTGTGATAGAGCAGTACTTCCAACTGTATTAACGGGCCTTATGGTTGTCATTACAATATCCTGCTATAGAATAACTGCTTGGCGCTTACCTTCTTCTTTTGTATCAAATATTTCGCCGTCTTCTTTATAGCGGCGTAACACGAAGTGGCTGACGGTTCCGGTGACGCCTTCAATAGGCGCTAGCTTACGCGTGACAAACTCAGCTATTTCTTGCATGGTGCGTCCTTCTACTACTACAGCTAAATCGTAAGTGCCGGACATTAAGTAAACGGTGCGGGCTTCATCAAACTTGTAGATGCGCTCGGCTATGGCATCAAAACCAACTTCACGCTGCGGAGTAATTTTAACCTCGACTAATGCCCATACGTGTTCGTTTCCAACCTTATTCCAATTGATAAGGGTTTTATATTTGACGATTACGCGATCTTCTTCCGCTTGTTTGATGATTTGACTGACATCTGTGGTGCTTGTACCTGTCATCGTTGCGATTTGCTCATGAGTCAGCTTAGCATCTTTTTCAAGCATGCGAAGAATTTCCTTGTTAGACATACACGCACCTCACTATGAAGATATATGGAGCGCTCATTATAACAGATGAGTTGGAGCTTTGTGTAATTTGCGCATTGCCTCATAAATAATAACGTCGAAATAGTCTATACGATTTGTGTTTGTAAGAGCTACGAAATGTAGAGCGCGCTCAGCGGTTTGTTCCGCAGGATAGTGCTGTTTATAGTGATGACGGAGTAATGCGCTTGAGGTTGGCTTAATTTTTGTGAGCGATGCCGATTATGCTGCTCAGGCGAGATAAGTTGTTTTCTTCGGCATAGCTTTCAAGCCCATCGATGATATCTGTTGTTGAGGCAGGGTTTATGAAAGTGGCTGTGCCAATCTCCACTGCTGCTGCGCCGGCCATTATGAACTCTAAAGCATCCTGCGCAGTCATTATGCCTCCGCCTCCAATGACAGGCACATCTATGGCAGATGACACATGATATACCATGTGCAAGGCTACAGGCTTTATGGCAGGACCTGACAATCCGCCGCTGATGTTGGCCAGAACGGGGCGGCGCTTTTTAATGTCGATAGCCATCCCTTTCAGTGTGTTGATGAGGGAGACGGCATCAGCTCCTGCTTCGGTAACTGCGTGAGCCAGTGCCACTATATCATTTGTATTAGGTGTCAGTTTTACGATGACAGGGAGACTTGTTGCTTGCCTAACCGCATGCGTGACAGCTGCGGCTGAGCTTGGGTTAGCGCCAAACTCAATACAGCCTGATGATACATTTGGACAACTGATGTTTATTTCCAATCCGCTAATGCCGGGGGTATTGTCTAGCCGTCTTGCTAACTCGGCATACTCAGCGATGCTTTCTCCTGCGATGTTGACTATAACCGGCACGCGCCAACTAGCCCATAGCGGCGCCTTGTCGCGCAAAAGAATTTCAACCCCGGGGTTTTGCAAACCGATAGCGTTGAGCATACCAGATGGAGTTTCTGCCAGTCGCGGCTGTGGGTTGCCGCGGCGAGCTTTGAGAGTGGTAGCTTTGCATATGATTGCGCCGAGTCGCTGTATGTCGCACACAGCGCTCATTTCGTCGCCGTAGCCGAAAGTGCCTGACGCTGCCAGCACGGGATTAGATAGCTTAAGGCCTTTTTTGTTATGCGGTGCAAGTTGTACGGATAAATCAACCATAGTATTCAAAATCCCTTGAATTATACTAAGAGAAGCGCCTGACGGCAAGCAAGCGATATGTAATGAACCTAATACATTGGCTTGAATAATGCCTGCAAATAGGTTACACTTGCCGTATTGTGGTACTGTTCTAAGTGTTCTTTACTAGCAGAAGCTGGTAAGATACCTGATTTCCCAAGGTTTCAGAGTTTAACTCGATGTATGTACCGGAATATTTAATAACGACATAGCGCGCACGAGGAGAAGGCTATGACCGATGTAGGTTATAAGTTAATTCAGCAACGTCTAGAGAAGGATCGCAAACGTTTGAGCGAACAGCTTGATGACATCCGCACTTTGCGTTCTTCCGACAACCGGCGAGAGGGTAGCCCTTTTGGTAAACGAGAGGAAGAAGCTACTGAAACTGCTGACTTAGAGAATATGATGGCTCAGGAGCAGTGTGTCATAGATCAACTGACGAGTATAGAAGCTGCCTTGAAGAAGTTTGATTTAGGGACTTACGGCATTTGCGAAAAATGCGGGCAGCCTATTGAAATGGTGCGCTTAGAGGTGATGCCTACGGCTAAACTTTGCATGAATGATGCTCGAAAAAATGTTCGCTAAAATCTCGCGCCATGCGCTATATTTTTTTCTTATCGCTACAGTTGTGGTGATAGCGGATCAGGCTACGAAGAATATCGTGAAGAATACTATTCAGTTGTATTCTTCATGGCCGGAAACAGGCTTTTTCCGTATCACCCACTTCCAAAACACTGGAGCAGCATTTAGTATATTGCAGGATTCACGCATCCTGCTTTGCATTATTTCAAGCGTGGGAGCACTTGCAGTAGCGTTTATTGCACTGTATTTCAGCCGGCGCTTTGTCTTTTTGCGCTGGAGGAGTTCGGTACTCGCTTTAGGGCTGATGTTAGGCGGTACTCTGGGCAACTGGATTGACCGTGTATTTATTGGGTATGTAACGGATTTCATTAGTGTGTGGATATGGCCTAATTTTAATATAGCTGACTCAGCGTTAGTGGTTGGTTGCATCTTGTTATCCTTTAATCTATTCCGTGCTTCCGGAGCGGAACAGTCACGTGAATCAATTAGTACTACTGACGGCTGATAGTGCCGGTCTGCGTTTGGACCTTTTTATCGCGCATCATATGCCGGAGTTGTCTCGCAGTTTTATTCAGAGGATGATAGTTGATGGTTACGTATTGCTTGGCAGTAAACCTGCCCGTGCGGGACAAAAACTGAAACAGGGAGATTGTGTTAGCGTCATAATTCCTCCGCCAACTCCATGCGATATCATAGCGGAAGATATTCCAATCAATATTGTGTATGAAGATGCCGAATTATTGGTGGTTAACAAACCGCATGGTATGACAACACATCCTGCTCCGGGAAATATGACTCACACACTGGTAAATGCGGTATTATCGCACCTGCCGTCTCTTCCACAAAGCGATAGCCCCGCTCGTCCCGGTATTGTGCATCGGCTGGATAAGGACACATCCGGTTTGATACTGATTGCAAAAACATCGTCAGCATTGGCCAACCTCTCTGCTCAGTTCAAGTCGCGTACGGTGAAGAAGGCTTATATGGCATTGGTGCATGGCAGATTAAAATTACTTGAAGGCGTAATAGATGCTCCCATAGGGCGCG
>Ga0123353_10005503_pt1 | contig 16636 bp, 16 predicted proteins | sample TergutLab28metaG_3_FD_92763 | JGI IMG/M metagenome (GOLD analysis project Ga0123353, IMG submission 92763) | Labiotermes labralis P3 segment gut microbial communities from Petit-Saut dam, French Guiana - Lab288 P3 | ecosystem: Host-associated > Arthropoda: Insects > Digestive system > Gut ...
TCCTTCATAATGCCCGAGGATGGGGTAAACATAACTTTTGAGGTCAATCAAAACCGCAAAATCCCGGAAAACGGCAACTATGAAAACAATGAAGCGCAGCACTTCGTAGCGCCCCTGCCCGCGCCGCCGCGAAGCGGAGCGAATATCCCGGCTTGGGTGCTTACCCAGGAGGTGGCGTTTGACTTGTTATCCAGCGCGTCACTGGAGCTGCCGAAAGGGTCATGGAACGGGAACGCCACAGGAAGCCTGGACATTATTGATGAATCAACGATATATAATGATTTCTTTGTAGGGAATAACCCGGACGTTAACGAAGCGTCCGCGGCTATAACCCGGCAGCCGGAAATCACAGCTTCACTGGACAGGGCGGATTTCGGCGACGACCCGCTAAACGGCCGTTTCGCCCAAAGCAACGCGCCGCTCTCCAAAACGGGGACAGTCACAGGCGACGGCACGGTTTCAAGGCCATACAAGTATATGAAAAGCAACATTGACCCCGATGGCATAGTGCAATACACCACGCGTTACAGAACAGCATCCGCCGAATTCACGGAAATCAATGACGTCCGGGCATACACGTTTGACGTCTATAACGGGATTAGCAGGTTGCCGTTTAGAAAAAACTTTCAAAAAAACGCTTCCAAAACGCCTGTCCAAAACAATAGCCTGACTTATAACCTGGCTTGGGAAGGGACGCCGGTATCATTTAATGTATTACGCTATATGTGCCACCGGGACGCAGATAAAGCTGAATATGGCTGGGAAGAGGTTGGCGGCAGATACTTAAGGACATTCATAGGGCAGAGCACCGGCAGCCTGACATGGAAAACCGAGGGTTAGCAAACCGCCGGCTATAAGCGGGACAGGGACAACTCACGCGAGGGCAAAACCGGGCAGAACTACTATACAAACGCAGTGTTCGCAACGGATAAAACCCTGCAAAGCATCGAATATCCGATTAAATCCGGTTATTATTTCAACCCGCTCGGCGTATATACATGCACCGTAAAGACAGCGCAATACAAAGAAACGGACGATCCTACCAGGGAACACGAAGAACTGGTTGAAAAAGCGAAAAGCGCCTTTCGTTATTCTTCCGACTTGCAATATATAACCGCAAGCCGGAACGTGACCAAGCTGACAAACGTGTCTCAGGACGACGACCGGGCGGTTTTGAGCATTGAAGGCACGACGTCGCTGAAAGCCACTATGCTTGAGACGACAACCGGGCGCACAGGGTATGTGGACGGGCTGCTGGCTGAAGTGATGGAAGGGTATTCCGAATCCCAGAGCATCGACAGCTGGACGACCTATAAATACAGGGAGCGGACCGACGCGGTTATCTACCTTGTAGAAGAGGAAACAGTGATAACGTTCACAATAGCCCCGCCAAACGGGAACAAAATGTATACCCATGTGAACATGCCCAACGGGGAGTACGCCATACGCGTATGGACGGAACAGTTTGAGTTTACTGGCCCGAACGAAAAGAAAGCAAGCTTAACGCTGCAAAACAGCGGCTATATCGACGGGATAAAAGTAACGGTGCGAGGCTCCACCTACGACGACAGATAAACTTAATGTCAACCGTACACGCAGCGAAAACCGTGTATTTGACGGACTCAGGTTTGAATGCCTGATACAAATCAGAAGGGGATAAAACCATGCTTACGCGATCAATGGTCAGCGAACTGCAGCAAAAAGCAACCAGGGAAACTGTCGGCGGCGTTGTCGGGACAGGCGACTCTTCAAACCGGTATGTGACGCTTTCGTTTGAGGAAGTGCTTGCCATGTGCCAGCGGTATATTACAAATGTCGCCACAAACGCTTTCCGGCGCGAGAACGACCCTCTGAAAAGGCGGGAAATGACAATTGGATATATCAATGAATTCGTTGATTCCAGGCAGTCGTCGCAAACGGGGGAATTCAGGCGCCTTGACGTTGTGGGTTTCGAGAATCTGGCGGATTTGAAAAACGCTTTGGCGGATGAGATCACCCATTACGGGCCTATTACAAAGGCAATGGAGGATCCCGCAGTCGATGAAATCAGGGCCAACGCCTTTGACCAGGTTTTCGTCGAAACAGAAGGCCGCTCCCTGCTGCTCGATAAACGGTTTGCCGACAGGGAACACATGGAGCGCATTATATCAAAGCTTTTAGCCGTCTCAAAAGCGCGCCTGACGCCCAAAACGCCGATGGTAAACGCGCGGACAGTAGAGGGGTACCGGGTCAACGCTACCCACGCTGATATTTCGCCCTACAACCAGCCGGCGTTTATAGTAAGGAAATTCAGCAAAAAAGCGATTACCGCCGACAGGATGATTCAGTGGCGTTCATTTTCCCAGAACATGTTCAGGCTTATGTCCCTGATACCAAAAGCCGATCTGAGCTGGATCACGGTAGGCCCTACGGGGGGAGGAAAGACGACGCTGAATGAAATCCTGGTCGGCGAGATCAGCCCTGACTCGCGTATCATAACTATAGAAAACCCATCGGAGCTTCGGTTGATCCGCCGTGACGAAAAAGGGCGGATCGTTAACGACGTGCTGCAGTATGAGTCCGTATCGGATGACGACGACGCCTCCCCGGCGACTATGGAAAACCTGCTTATAAACGCCATGCGCCAATCACCGCACTGGATCGGCCCCGGCGAACTCCGGACCCCCGGCGAATTCGCAACAGCCCTCCGCGCCGCCCAGACCGGCCACTACTTTTTCACGACGCTCCACGCCGAAGGCGACGACAAGGCGCTTTTACGGTTTATGACGGCATATCTGATGGTCGCGCACGAACCGGCAGAACTGGCGCTGCGGAACATATGCAACGCGGTAAAATTTATCATCTGCAACGAACGGCTGGCCGACGGCGCAAGGAAAGTCACTTCAATTTCCGAAGTGGTCGGTTCGGACGGGCTCAAACCTTTGGTCAACCAAATCTATACATTCGACTTCGAGGACGTCGAAGAAGATGAGGCGACCCACGAAGTAAGGAAAATCATAGGGAGCCACCGCCGGGTCGGCTGCATCTCCGAAGAGACGCAGCGCCAAATGCTCAAATCCGGCATAAGAAGAAGCAGGTTTGAATTCCTTACCAAGCCCCCCCGGCACGATGAGAAGGAGGCGTATGGCTGAGTGGGCAGAAGACGGGAGCTGTGGGGCAGGCGGCAATAACTTATGTGAGCGCTGCCAACAATCCAACAACTTGTTTTAATTTACGTCAAGCGCACAGAAATGACCATATGCGATTTTATGCTCAGAAAGGTATGGTTGCATGAGTAACATTTATATTCCGGCATTTGCCATAAGCGCAATGATATTCGTCTTTATAAACGTTTTTTTCAATATCCGCTTTTTTGGGGGGCTGCGCAGGTTTTTTACGGACATGCTCGACGGAATCCTGGACGGAGTCAACAGATATAATACGAGGAAGTACATTGAGCGCAGGAAAAAGGAAGCCATTGCCGCAAGTAAGGAAAACCTTATCTCGAAGTACAACAACTTTGTTGAAAACATGATTTTAGATTTTGAACTGCCGCTGACGCTTGAAAGCTTCACATCGACACTTTGCGTCGGGTTTGTGATCCTGGTCCTGATCGCCCTTGTCTTCATGAAAAATGTGACGCTGAGCCTGGTGGTCGCGGTATCGGTCTTTATAGGGCTCATTACGGTATTCGTCATGCGGTCGCAAAAACTCAAGGCGGACAAAATGGAAAGCGTGATGGACGCGGAAGATATGATTTGCCCTTTGGCCAGGGAGGGCGTGTTTGCGGCAATAAAAAAAGTGATGCAAAACGACGAATACATAAGCGAGAGCATACGCCCGTATTTCGCCCAGTTTATTAATAATTGCGAAAATAACGGATACTCATTCAGGCAAGCCATGGAGCTTCTCAACCGGCAGCTTGGCCATAAGTTCGACAGCTTTGCAAAAAAGGCGATAATCTTTGAATATAACGAGAGAAAAGGCATGGCCGACATATTTATGGATGTCGTCGATGAAAACGCCATATTGCGCGAGATAAATATAAAAAAAGATAAGGCATTTCGTAAAATGAACCGGGATTTTCTTATAAAGACGCTGATTATTATACTATTTTTCCTGTATGCGCTCACAATCCCGGATTTTAAAGCAGCCATGATTGACAGCACGGCGGGAAAGGTAATAAATACTATCCTGATAAGCGTGATCTGCCTAAGTTTCGCAAAATGCCAGGCGCTTCAGGGGAATCTGGGGATAGGCGGTTTTGAAGCATGACAACTATGGCCCAATTGTTTGCCGTCGGTTCGGTAATGTATATGATAAAGCTGTTTCTTTTCCCATTTTTGAAACCGGCAAGCAAGAAACAGAAGCAGAGGATCAGGCAGTACGCGAGGGAACGGGAAAAGCAGCTGCGTAAAAAGAAAAAGCTCCAGTTAAAAAGGGCGTTCATCCAGAAACACGGGGAATTTTTGCTGACCGACGTCACGCGGAAAGAAATCGCCAGAATACTGAGCCGCCTTGACATGCCGGATGTGCTTCCGGAGGAGATACGCCTCAAGCAGCTCAAGTACGCAGCCCTCGGCGCCGCGCTCACGCTTGTCGCTTTTGCCGCAAACCCTCTGTTCGGTTATATATGCATCCTATTTACCGTACTGATGTTTATGATCCCAAGGGACGACCTCAATAAAAAGCTTAAGCGCAAAGAGGATAACATAGCGAGGGATTTCCCGGCGTTTTACAGCATGGCATATTACCAGTACGCCCGCTCTGTGAACATCTATTTGGCGGATATCATCAAGGATTATCTCCCCAACGCGGGCGAGGACCTGGCAAAAGAGCTGGGGATTATCCTGGACAATATAGACTACGGCGAAGAGTTTGCGCTCAAGCAGTTTAAAAAACGCGTGCAAATCCATTATGTAGCGAAATTCTGCGATATCATGGAAACACGCTTGAGGGGGTATGACAACACCGCGCAGATGTTATATTTCAAAAACGAGATCGACGCTTACAGGGTGGAGACACTGGAGAAAGAGCTGGCAAAAAGGCAGTCCCAGAACACAAAGGTGCAGATCATTTTGATCATAGTCCTGGCTGTTTATATAATGGCGTATTTCCTTTTCAGCGTTTTGTCGGCGCTTAAGCTATTTCAATAAATGCAGAAACGGGGTCATATCAGTGGCAACTAAGACTATTGACAAACTGGGTGAAATAATTAAAAAAACCACTCCAAGGGAGCAGCTTGACCTGGATGTGCAGGGCTCGCAGCTGATGTACAGCGTCTTTGGATTCATTCCGGCGACGGACTGCACCGACAATGTGATACTGCTGAGCAACCTGGGGTACGCGCTGTCGCAGCAGGGATACAACGTCTGCTTGCTTGACTTCAAGGTTTTTCACCCGAACCTTTACTTATATTTGGACATCCCCCACAACCCCAAAGGTAAAGGCTTGCTGAACATCCTCAAGGACGACAGGGCTGATCTGAAGCAGCAAATCAATAAAACAAAGTATGACAGGCTATACCTGTTGTCCCCCAGCCCGCAGGACTTGATGGAAGAGTATTTTGACATTGAGATGCAGCAGGTTTCAACAGTAATTGACGCTTTGAAAAAAACCTTCGATATCGTACTCATAGATATCCCGAATATCCCCCCCCTTGAGTTCTGCCTGGGCGCCATAAAGCATTCCCACGTTGGGTTTTTTACGGCGGCAGAGAGGGTGGACGCGCTAGGCGGCATAACCCGCCTGATGGACTTTGCCGATTCGCTGGGGATAAGCGTAAAGAAGTTTACAAATGTAGTATTTACGAACCTACAGTACGTCAAGTTCGATTTTAACAGCCTTGAAAAACTGAAATTTCAAATCGTTGCCTGCCTACCGATGGTAAAGGGCGCCGTAACGGACGCCCTTGACGGCAAGCTGTATATCAAGGACAACCCCCTGATAAACAGCGCGTACAGGAAGGGCCTCGGCGCGATAGTCGACGCAATCCTCATGCAGGGTTAATTTTATTAAAAGGCTGTGTGCAGTATGTCCGGTTTTCTAAAAGCTATCCTTATTTCAATTATTACAGTGGCCGCAATCATTGTGTTTGTCAACATGGCTTTCTTTTTCCCATGGTACATGGAGATCGTTCAGACGACGTTTAAAGTCTCTCAAATAATATCGACGGACAATTACCTGGCATACGACTGCTATGAAGATATACTCAATGAATTAAAGGAAAAACCTATCTTCCGTGAAATGGCGGACGACGTGATAATTGAAGCCATCCACCAGGGCGGGAATATGAAACCCGCAATCGAGCTGAGCGGCCCCCATGACGTCAGCACATACTACTATCCGATGAGCGATGAAACGGCTAAGCCATACGTCCAAATGGGGAACATGGTAACGGTCACTATAAGCGCCGTCTATCCTTTCCGCATGGAGATGTTTGGTAAAAAAGTCACAGCCGCCCCTATCCCGGTATCCTTTAGAATGACGACGACGACCACGCGCCACTACAAGGATTTGGAGTACGACTATGGGTGGAGCGGCCATACGATCGATGAGTACGACTATTGATATAATGCCATGAAAACCTTACTTTACATGATTCTTGCCGCGTTCCTGCTTTCAATCCTAGTCACGCCGTTAGTCGAGGTGTTCCTTGCGGGCCGGGATAAAATCATGCTGTCCTCCGCAGTTCATAATTCTTTCAGGGCGGCAAGGGAGGCAAGCTATTCTTATATGGATATGCGGAATATGGACGCCGTAGCGGACGAAAAGGCATTTCTCCGGTGCTTTGCGGACACATTCGCATCCACCTATGGTATGGACTGCAAAAACCCGGGGGCAAACCTGCTGGAGTTTGCCTCCCCGGACGGTATCGTAAATGATATTTATATATACGTAGATTTCAGTTACGGGACGGGTGAAGGCGGCGCAGTCCTTACAACGGTAGCCGTGTCAGCGGAAAGCGAGTATAAATTCCGTACGGCGTATATGCGCCTGATAAGTTACGGGGATACGCACCCGTACCTGCTGACGAGCATAAATACGTACACCATGCAGGTGACAAATTAACTCTCTGATTTGAGTGATTTTGATTTGCGCGATATATACACAAACCATAAGACAGATACCGCAAAAATAACCATGCTTATTATCTGGGAGGTGGATATCCCCCCATAGACGCCCCTTAACTGATCGCCGCGATAAAACTCAAGGGTAAAACGGAAGGCGCCGTACAGTATCCCGTATACAGAGAGGCCCAGCCCCTCTGTTTTGCTTTTTCGCTGAAACAGCATTATGACACAGGCTATTAAAATATTGCCGCAAGCCTCGATAAGCGGCAGCGCAAGAAGCGGCGTACCCGCGGGCGCCACTAACGCTTCAAGCCCATCCGTACGCCTCGGATAGATTATTGCCAGCGGGTTTTCGGCGGGAACGCCAATGCCGTAGCAGCAGCCCGCCAACAGGCATCCAATCCTTCCAAAGGCGTGCCCCACAGGCAGCGCGGGCGTAAATATATCGACAATGCGAAGAAGAGGCATTTTAAAACTCCGGCAATATATAATCAAGGCGAGCGCGCCGCCGATCAGCCCGCCGTAAAACACAAGCTCCCCGAAAAACCACGGGAGGAAATCTTCTAGGGGTACCTTTGAGTACATCTCCCAGTGGATTATCACTTCAGGCAGCCTGATGATCGGCCTTATAAGGACTGAGCCGGCTATGCCGCCGGCTATGCAGATGAGCGCAGCCAAAAGGGCTTCCGAGCGCGGGAAGCCGTTTAGCCCGCTGCGGAGAATAACTATGCCAAAAGCAACCGCAATGCCAAGGAGCATCATTAGGCCGTAAGTAGGGAGATCAAACCCAAATACATGTAAATAAGGGCACATATATACCGTTTCACCTCAAAAAACCGCATAAGACTAAAAATCTGGACTCGAATTGAATCCAGATTTTCAGTTTATTAGCGAAAATTAAGAATAATAGTTCCAATTAAAACCGCTGAAACCACTGCTTATCCCGGAGCTGATTGCATTGCAGGCCGCTATGCAAATAATCCAGGCGACAACACACAGCGCTAATGAAATTATCGAGCACACCAGGCCTCCTAAGGCCATTCCGGTGGGGAACCCGGCTTCCTTCTGCTTCTTCATGGCGAGAATACCGAGGATCATGCCGACTATAGCGCTCAGCGTTCCTATATAGACCCATGCCAGGCCAAGTGAAACAATACCCAGCACAAGCGAGGCTATAGCCATGCCCTTACCCGGGTCTTGCGGCGTCGCCGCCGGGGTTGGATAAGGCTGCTGGTACTGCGGCGGGTACGGTTGCTGATACTGCGGAGGCTGCTGGTACTGCGGCTGTTGCGGATACTGGGGCTGCGGCGGATACTGGGGCTGCTGAGGTTGTTGCTCATAGTTATTGTTTTCGTCCATTTCCATCATCTCCTCTTTTTTATTTAAAGATAACACATACCGCTACAAACTGTCAATAAATATTGAACAGCAATGCAAAATACCGGTCATCCGTTCCACAACTGCGTCAGCTTGCGTTTCCAGGCGTCGATCCCTGAGTGGATCGCCCTGCCGGTAAAATTTAAGCGGATAAACTGCAGCGCAGCCGTGCGTTTTGCCGCCATGTAATAGTCGGCGTTTTCAGGCTTTAAAAGTTCGGTATCTGTGAGCCTGATAACCTCGCGCCTGAAACTGATAGCCTCCAGCGCGCGGTTAAGCCTCCGCGCAAACGTTGTGAAGTTGCCGCCCGTGCGGTAAACAAATGTCGCGCTGTCCGCTGCGGCGAATTCCACGGCGGCAAACATTCCGTTCGGGGAAGGGGCAACCAGCCATATCATGTACCGGTCGCCGTCGTTGCCGCCGCTTTCCGGGGATAGTTCGGAATCGAAAACAGGCGATATGGAATCGGTTAATCCTCCCATATTGCCGTTTTCATCATTTTCGGTTCTCAAACGCGCATCGTCATTTTCCCGGAAGCCCAACCAGATATGCGCCGCGCCGCAGAGTTCCTTAAAGGCGCCGTAGCTTTCAGCGGCGCGGGTTGCGGAGATTTTACCCTCCAGCGCGGCTACAAAAGACGGGGCAATATCTGCAAGCTGCCCAATCGGGGCTGCCACGCCCTGAGGCATGAGCCCCGCAAGCCGCGACGCCTGCGCCGACGTAAGCGCCGGATCGACGCCTCTAAGGGCCGTAAGCGTTTTCTCGCGCATTTTTCGAATCTGATTCTCAACCGCCTGCGAAAAAACAGCGGTTTCGTATCCTAATTTTGCGTACGTATAACTCTCGCCGGTATCCAGCTTCAGCGTCAGTTCAAAACTGCTTTTATCCATACCGCTCACAAAACACAAAGGGACGCGCCGCGCCGTCAGATCGGCCGGCAGCGTAACCACGCTGTTTTCATACACATAGATAGGCATGCTTTGAAGGGGCGCCGTTGGCTGAGCGGCCATACCGGGCGTTTCATCAAACCGGTAATAACCCCTGGCTGTGACAATGGGCGCCCCGCCAATAAACAAAGAGCGCAACACAGCCTTATTATAGGCGCCGCAAAGCGCGTCATAAAACGGTTGCGACCAGTCGCCCATACGTGAAAACGCAAAGCTACCGCTGTCCGCTTTTACGGTCACGACATAGTCAGCCAACCTGAGTTCGTTCATTTCGGCGAACGCCACGTCAACGGAGGCAAACAACGTCGCAACCGACAATGCTTTTTCGCCGATAGTCAGCTTTGCTTCGCCGTTTACGATCGGCGACGACGCCTGCGCCGTATATACAATCGCGGGTTGTTGCCCCTGATTTGAGGCGTTGCCGCCGGTGATGGATGATAAATCCATATATGATCCCTTTATACGATTAGAGGCTTCATTTTATTATCGTTATATTTCCGATCACAGGCAGTGGCTTCGTCTGCCCGTTAACAGCGTTTATAATGCCCATTATAGCCAGTACGAGGAATGGAATGCTGAGCAGCCACAGTATCGTAGAAAGCCAGACCGGGGTGTAAGATACATAGACGCCCCAATACCCCGGGCCGCGAACTTTGATCACCGCGGAAAGTATTGCGCTGATAATTGAATACGCAATAGACGCGAGCCACAGTACAGTTCCCTGGTTCGTGTGGAACTTTACAAAAGGCGACTTCTTGTGATCGCCGGTTATCAGCGGGATGAAAAACAGGACGTACGCCAGGATGCCCATCGTCTTGTTAGCCTGCGCGTCCTGGACGGCGTTCTGCGGCGGCGCGCCGGGAACGACGGGAGGATAATACCCCGGGGGCGGCGGATAACCGGGCTGCTGATACTGCTGTTGCGGCGGCGGCTGTTGCGGTTGTTGATACTGGGGAGGCGGCTGTTGCGGAGGTTGCTGATACTGTGGCTGGGGCGGTTGATACTGCTGTTGCGGAGGTTGCTGCTGCTGTGGTGGCGGCTGCTGCTGCGGTGGCGGCTGATACTGCGCAGGTTGTTGCGGCGGCGGTTGATACTGCTGCTGCGGCGGGTATTGCGGCTGCTGCGGGGCGGCGCCAAGCGGCTGCCCGCAAGCCGGGCAAAACTGAACGCCGTCCGGTGCCTGTGTTCCACAATTAGTACAAATTGCCATGGTTTGTTCTCCTTTCTATATTGGCCGCGGCCGGCCGGTGTATGGCATTAACAAACTACCTAAACCGGGCAAAAACACCCGGAAAGCCGACAAAAAATAATTAAGCATTAAGCAAGCTTGTTTCCGCATCCGCCGCAGAACCTGATGCCCGGCGGGTTGTCCATACCGCACGCCGAACATCTGCCGCTGGGCGCGGCGGCTTGCATGAGGTTTTGCCCGCAGTTGTTGCAAAAACGGATAGTCTGCGCGTTCTTGGCCCCGCACCTTGGGCATTCCTTCATATCCATATTAGCGCCGCAGTTGTTGCAGAACTTGCCGCTGCCTGCCGGCTTGCCGCAGGCCGGGCATATCGTGACTTTGCTCTCGATCGCGCCTTGCCAGACGGTCGCCGTTTGCCCGGCTTCGTCGATGTTTCGCCGCATCGCCTGCGCGCGGGCCTGCGCAACATACACTTCCTGCCGCGGCGCACAACTGACGCACAAACCTTCAACCTCGTTCCAACACTGGTCGCAGACATATTTATTACAGTTTGGGCAGCGGTGGAAATGCTGTTTCGTCTCGTTCTGGCAGCGTTCAAACGCTTTTTCGTGTTCTTTTTGCCATTCGGGGGACCTGCCCTCAAACCGTTCCGAAAGAACGCTCGATGCGCGGTCTGCGCTGTACCCCAGATTATGTCCCCTGCCGCCGGCTAGATTGCCTAAAATACTGGCGCCCTGGCCGATGCCTCGCATAAAACCCTTCTTCTTGTATGTAGCCGATTCTATAAAGCTCGATTTGAACCCATCGTTGCAGATATCGCAGTAAAATGTAAACTGGAAACCCGCCTCAGTCGAATTATCCTGAAAGTTTCTTGTATACGCTTGCAGCATTGCTTATCTTCCTCCCATATTACGATTGATCTTTTTTCCGCAGGCTGTGCATTTTATTAAGTCGAAAAACTGCAGATCACCGCAGCGCGGATTTGTGCAGTTTATCATAAGCCCGGCGCCGCAGGCGTCGCAACGTTCGCCCGCGAAAGTCTGCAGCCTGCACGTCGGGCACGCGACAATAAGCGGGCGCCCACACCCGGAGCATACAGCCTGCCCCTTTTGCACGTCCCTCAGGCATGACGGGCAGCGATACCCGAACGGGCTGCGGCTGTAGCACTTAGGACACACGCGCGTATCCCTGTCTATAAATTCGCCGCAATGAATACATGGTTGTTTAAATGACGCCATAACATCCTCCCTTTCCAATGCGGGCGCATACGAAGCGCCCCGACAAGCGCTTTACTGCGCGTTTTGCGCTCCGCACTCGCCGCAGAATTTTACTCCCGGTGAAAGTTCCGCCCCGCAAGATGTACAACGCCTTGGCCCTGCCGCCACAAGCGGCGTCCCGCATTCCTGGCAGAATTTAATGCCTTCCTGATTCTTGTTGCCACAGTTTGGACAGCGCCCTTTTGCGTCCTCAGCCTTTTTTGCCGCTTCTGCTTGCTCTTGCTCCTGTTTTGCCTGATTGAGCACAGCTTGCGCCGCTGTGATATTTTGCCCGATCAGCCTGAGCCTTGCGTCCTGCGGCCAGGCAGCCGGGTTGAGTTCATACGCCTGACGCCCTATTTCTAAAAATATCTCCGACTCCTGCTTTTGCAGGTCTGAAATCTCTGACTGCGCCGCCAGCATTTTGCCCTCCGGCGTGTCTTTCGGCATAAGCCCGGATTTAGCAAGGCCGCCCATCAAGCCGCCAAACGCGCCGCCGATATTGCCCAGCCCTCCGAAAAGATCGTTTGCCATATTTGGATATCCCCCATTTCTAAGTGTCCTGGCAGTACTGCCGTAATAATACCATTATAAAAGGTGCTTTGTATATATATTGGTTAAGATTTTTACCATTATCCCTTAACTTACTATTGTTATAGCACAAGAATCCGGACAATTCAAGTCATGAAGTAATATCTGCAAAAAAAGTTATTAATAATTATATCATGCAGCAGTAAATATGTATATAAAAAATCAAAAAGCCACCCAAGAATTAAGCATTATTTTATGTGTTTGTGCAGCTTGTCCACCACCTCGTCGAAATCCAAAGGTTTTCCCACGTGGTCGTCCATACCGCACTCCAGGCACCTTTTGATGTCTTCAGTGAAAACGTTTGCAGTCATGGCAATTATCGGGATATCTTTCGCCCTTGCGTTATCATGGGCGCGAATCCGCCGCGTCGCTTCGTAACCGTCCATTTCCGGCATTTGAACGTCCATAAATATAACGTCGTATTTATCAGGGTTCTCTTTGAATAAACGCACCGCCTCCAAACCGTTTGACGCGCAGTCGATGTCAAGCTCGCTTGGCTTGAACAGAGCAAGTACGATTTCCCTGTTGATTTCGAGGTCCTCGACAAGTAGCGCGCTATGGCCTTTGAAAGACTCAATGCCGGCGCCGCTTTCCATATCAGGCGTTTCTTCGCAAAACATCTCATTGATACAGTCGGCTACAGTGGTGGGCAGCAGCGGTTTTGGCAGAAATCCGTCGACGCCGGCGGATGTGGCGTTACTCTTAATATCGTTCCATTCCGCCGCCGAGGTCATTATGATCACAGCATGTTCTGAGCCGCGCGATTTGATCTTTGCCGATAATTCGATACCGTCCATCCCATGCATCTTCCAATCGACAAAATATATATCATAGCCGCCGCGCTCTTCAATCATTTTGAGGGCTGCCCGGCCGCTTCTGGCGGTGTCGCAGGTAATACCCAATTGCTCGGAGAGTTTTACAAAATAGTCCAGGGTTTCCAAATCGTCGTCCACCGACAATGCCCGGATATTCTTAAGGCGAACGCCCGGTTGGAGCAGCGGGGGGGCGGGTTGTTCCGTATACCCCATCCTGGCTGTAAAAGTGAAGGTGGAACCCTCGCCCGGCGAAGACTCGACCCAGATATCGCCGCCCATCATATCGGCAATGTGCCTCGAAATTGCGAGGCCAAGCCCCGTTCCTCCAAACTTGCGGGAGGTGCTGCTTTCAGCCTGTGTAAAGGAAGTAAACAATCTTGATTGCTGCTGCGTGCTGATCCCGATGCCTGTGTCGCTTACTTCGATTTTTATAATGCACGAGCACTCTTCTCTGGTTTCCAGCGAGGCGGACAAGCGTATCGACCCTTCCTCCGGCGTGAATTTAACGGCGTTTGACAACAGGTTGGTGATAACCTGCGACAGCCTCTGATCATCGCCGATAAGGTAGCGCGGGATATCCTTATCAATAGAAACTTTCAGTTGCTGTTTCTTTTCATCGACGCGGAAGCTTATGACATTGATCACTCTTTGCAGCATTTTTTCAAAACAGAATTTTACATTGGACAATTCGAATTTGCTTGCTTCAATTTTTGACATATCCAAAATGTCGTTAATTACTCCAAGCAGGTGTGTTGAAGCGCCGTCAATTTTCCTGAAGGCATAGTCCTTTTGGGAAATATCCGCCGCTGATTTGCCGATTGCCGTCATGCCGATAATGGCGTTCATCGGCGTGCGCATCTCGTGGGACATATTGGACAGAAAATTACTCTTTGCATGGCTGGCGCTCTGCGCGGCTTCGACCGCCGTTTCGAGCTCTTTTTGCAGCTTGACGCTGTCCGTTATATCGTCCGTACTCCCGACAACGCCGGTAACATTGCCGTTTTCGTCATAAATTGGCGTTGTATGGCAGCGGAACATGGCGCCGTCTATCTCTGAAATCCAATCCTGCGAACCTTTGGTATACGTCCGTTCAACGTTTAAAATAATGTCGAGGTGGCGGAGTTTCTTTCGGGCGGCTTCCAGGTTTTTGCCCTCGATAAAATCCGGGCCAACGCCGATCTTATTCAGGTAGAGCCCTCTGAAAAGGGTTACCGTCCCTTCTTTGTTGACGCTCCAAATCACGCCGGCGTAGTTTTTAATGACAGCTTCCATGCGGGCGGCAGTGTCCTTAAGGAGCGCCGTAATCTCGTTTCTCATCATTGCGGACGCGATGAGCAGGCCGCCCGACCTCAATATGTTTTCCTCTGTTTCAGAAAAGGTCCTTTCATTCCGGCAGTCGTCAAAGCCGATAAACCCCAAAAGCTCATTTTGAATGATTATCGGCAGAACAAGAATCGAAACAATACCTTGGGGCTCAAGCTGTTCGCGTTCTGCCCGGCGCATATCTTTTACAATGCCCTTTATGCTATTGCCGGCGAGGAAGGCGCTTTTCCAGGTAGGTAAAGCGTCGTCATACTTGATGGCGACTGTGTATTTGGCCCACTTCCGGGGCTCGGCGCCTTCGCTCCATTCATAGATTTGGCTGCAATACAGTTCACCGTCTTTTGTAAAATTTTTCCAGATATATACGCGGTCGACTTCGGCGGCATGCCCAAGGATTGACAGGCTTTCATGAATTGTTGATATGAATTCAGACTGTTCGTCGGATATCAGCAGCGACGCGACTATATTAACGGCGCAGAGCAGCTGGTCCTGCCTTTCAAGGTTTTTTTCCGCAATATGATAATTATTTTGTGGGCTGCTTATTTTAGATGCTGCGTCAAAATCCCCTGAACTATCCGCCGCCGCAACGCTTCTGTCCCTTTTTTTCCGCGCGTCCTCCGGTTTTGACGCGTTTGAAGGGATTGCCCACGCATTGCCAAGCCGGAACACGCCGTCAATTCGCCCCTGCTCGCACAATACTTGAACGCGGCGCTCTGATAAACCCCATTTTCGGGCAATCAATTTAACAGTCGAATAATTCATATTTTTACACCTTATACATCGAAAATACACATTATTTTCACCATATACTATATGTGTATCGACGTGTAATGTCAAGCTAATAGTTGCCCTCCACGGATGAACCGCGTCTTGAGGAATCACGTGAACAGCTGCGAGGTAACGCCTGCGGGAAAAGGTAAGTAATGCTATTGCCAATAAAATATTTACAGCGCCGCCATTATGTGATAATATTCGATGGTTAAATCTTATGTGAGGGAAGATACCAAATGCTTGAAAAGCTCGTCGCAATAGAAGAGAAGTTTGAAACCCTGGAAAAGCGCATGCAGGAGCCGGATGTTTATACCGACCCGAATTTGTATGCGAAGCTTGCGCGGGAACAAAAGGAGATACAGCCGGTCGTCGACGCGTACAGGCGGTTTGAAAAGGCGCGCCGCGATATGGAAAGCGCGAGGGAGCTTATAAGTGACCCTGACTTTAAAGAAATAGCCCAGGAGGAGTTTGACGGGGCGCGGGCCGCCATGGAGCGTTTGGAGGAGGAACTTCGGATACTTCTCCTGCCCCGGGACCCGAACGACGACAAAAACGTCATTATTGAAATACGCGGCGGCGCGGGAGGCGAGGAAGCGTCGCTCTTTGCGTATAACCTCTACCGTATGTATACGATGTACGCCGAATCCAAACGCTGGAAAGCGGAAATCGCCAACCTGAACGAAACTGAGCTGGGTGGAATCAAGGAGGTCAGCTTCATTATTGAAGGCGACGGCGCGTATTCACGTTTCAAATTTGAAAGCGGCGTACACCGCGTCCAGCGCGTTCCCGAGACAGAAGCGTCAGGGCGCATTCACACAAGCACCGTCACAGTAGCGGTCCTGCCTGAGATGGAGGAAGTCGACTTTGAAATAAACCCGGCGGAGCTGCAGATCGACACGTTCCGCAGCAGCGGGGCGGGGGGCCAGCACGTCAACAAGACGGAGTCGGCCATACGCATCACGCATTTGCCGACAGGCACTACCGTAGAATGCCAGGATGAGCGCAGCCAACATAAAAACCGCGACCGGGCTATGAAAATACTCGTTTCGCGCCTGTATGAGGAAGAGTGCCGGCGGCAGACAGAGCAGTTTTCCGCAGAGCGCAAGAGCCAGGTCGGCACCGGCGACCGCTCCGAGCGCATCAGGACGTACAACTACCCGCAAGGGCGCGTAACCGACCACCGTATCGGTTTGACACTGTATAAAATTGAACAGATACTAAACGGCGCGCTTGACGAGGTGTTCGACGCACTTGTCATGGCGGACAGAGCGGAAAAGCTTAAAGAAACAGACTAAAATGAAGTGAAGTATGAAAA
>Ga0123353_10005504_pt1 | contig 16635 bp, 9 predicted proteins | sample TergutLab28metaG_3_FD_92763 | JGI IMG/M metagenome (GOLD analysis project Ga0123353, IMG submission 92763) | Labiotermes labralis P3 segment gut microbial communities from Petit-Saut dam, French Guiana - Lab288 P3 | ecosystem: Host-associated > Arthropoda: Insects > Digestive system > Gut ...
AAGCCGGAAGGAAAGAGACCACTGGGGAGGCCTAGGCGTAGATGGGTGGATAATGTTAGGATGGATCTCCGGGAGGTGGGATGTGGGTATATGGACTGGATTGGGCTGGCCCAGGATAGAGGCGAGTGGCGGAGGCTTGTGACTGCGGTAATGAACCTTTGGGTTCAGTGAAATGCGCGGAATTTCTTGACTAGCTGCAAACCACTTAGGTTCTCAAGAAGGACTCTGCAGCACGGAGTAAGTAAGTAATGTAACAATACACTCGATTTCGGTTGAGACAAATATTTAGAGGCTAAGGGAACTGAAATATCGCATGCTGTACTTCACTATTCCAGGAGGGTAATTGTATTTCATGACTTGTTTAATTAAATTTTATCTTACGTTGCCACATGTTACTGTATTGCCGCCTTTTAAATTGAGCCTTTAGTAGCTGGAATATCCTGCCGCTCTCTCTTTCCATACTTCTGGTTTCATATCGAGTTTTTCGTCGCAGTTTAGAAACTTGTAAAAAAACGTTGGTTTTTGTGTACCTCAGTAAGTCTGCGGTTAGACACGTTTAAAGTAGGCCTACTCTGCTCTGTTCTATTTATCGATTTTTTTTTTCATTAACTCTCCTCCTTCCTTTGTTGTCAGCGTCTTGTATGGGTACACAAGAGATTTATTTTAATATTACAGTAATTCGGAGAGTTTTGTTTTTCTTTGTTTATTGTAGCGGTAGGTAAGATTAAGTGGGCCTACTTGGGATAACTAACAAAGGACCAGTTTGGAAATGTATACGTGGCGTATTACGTACTTTTGGTGCTGTCGCTCTGTTATTGCCGCTAGTCTTAGATTTTCAGTTCGTTGAACGCCGGCTTATGAAGTTTTTAAATAAGTAGCGTAAAACTACTTATTTACTGCCGTACCCAGATAACAGCGTGTTTATCAAATGTGTCTTCCCACTTTTGCACAACACACACGCCAGGGTTGAAGGCATTTGAAGACTATGATCTACTCTTTTATTATAGTAAAAATTCACACGCAGGTATTCACTTTTTGTGGATGCATATTTGAATTTGAGAAAATTTAAAATCAACTTATATACTGAAGGAATAAACGATAAGTATTAATACATGACTCCTCATTATTACATACACTGATAGAAAATATTTTGTGTTGCTCTGTGTATGACTCGTAGTTGTATCTTAATAATATAGATCTCTTTTATACACTGTCTGAACACAGCCAAGATTTTCACTTGCTTCGTTGTAGGATTAGGTAGGCATATGCTTTGATCTCCGTATCGATTCCTCTATATCAAACTTTGGAAATGTGGACGCTGTGTCTGTTTTTATCTCGAAAAAAGTGCAAAATACGTTGTAATGTTTTTTTTTAATAAAATGTGTATTTTATTGTTTTCTGAAACTGTTGTTTGGCACTTTTTCGCTTGTGTAATTTTTTATCGGGGTGCTTTGGAATAAGCGCAGAAATGTAATTATTGACACAAAGTACATGCAATTTTGCAAAAATTTTTCCAAAACTAATGTGGATAGATGTTTTTCCATGAAAATCTATAGTATTGAATTTCATGGAAATCCGTTGAGCAGTTGTCGAATTTTTGTTTGCCTCAAACGAACGGACGAACGGAGACAGCAGTTTTAATTGGTGCTCCGCAGGAATGGGAACGAGCAAAAGTAACGTTCCTATGGTACAGAAGGGCATAAGTAGGCCTTTATTAATTCTTATTTTGGGGATAAAGCGGCTGGGGCATGGCTTTGACCATCCACTTCATTTAGCGCCGAGGTTAAGGAAAGAATAGATCTATACCTGTACACCCCCTCAGGGCCTTTATGGTTTGTTACAGGGTGAACGTTTTGATATCCAGTTTCACTATTTTGTGTTTTCTTATTTTCGTTACAAACGCACCAGTTACTCAATTATTATACCAACTACTGCACATATATATAATTTATATAATTTACACATTAAAACATTAAAAACGCTCCGACATGTTTCGGTCCTAGGACCATCATCAGGGAGTCATATCGTCCTTGCTAAAGTCACACTATAAAAAGTCACATTAATTTCGCTGTACCAGTTGGGTATTGTGGCAGCATGCACGGCATTTTAATGTTTAATGTTTTAATGTGAAAATTTTATAAATTTTATATATGTGCAGTAGTTGGTATAATAATTGAGTAACTCAACAACATGCACGGTGTAACAACGAAAATAGTCAAGCCTTATTTTAAGGTAGCCTGGTATTGGCACAGAGGCTGACGAGTGAATTCGCAAGGCACCTTGATTGCAATATCCTGTTACTTTGGTCGAAAGTCCACGTCGTCTATAAATGTCCAGGGAACGTGGTATGAACGTCATTCTACAAGAGTCTCCCCTCCCCTTCCATATGCGTACAGTGGTACTTGTCTTAAACGGAACCTAAATACAACCCGAACCCGTCTTTAGCGGAAAACGTTGATTGTTCCGATGAACCAAATTCAAGTAGCTGAATTAAACGGAACTTTCTTGCAACATAAACAATTTCGGTTCTTTGCGGTTCCGCTACAGGCAGGTTTAGCTGTAATAATTTTACGAACCACTGGCTGTGAAGCCTGTAACAGAAATGGGTACCAGGAGTATTTCCTGGGGGTAAAGGCGGCCGGTGCGTAAGGTTGACAACCTACCACCATCCTGTGCCGTTGTCACGAAATCTCGGAACCTTAACTTCCTAGAACCCTCTGGGCCTCTCCGGGCCTGTAATGGGGCTGCTTTACCTTTACTGGCCTTGAAGCGCTATTAGCAAACTGAAATATTGTGTGTTATAAGTCTCGAAAAATAAAGACTAGTGCAAATATTTGTGGAATATAAAAACATGGCGATTAATCTATAGGCTAATTAATTCTGGCCAGACTGGAATAAGAGTAAAGGACTGAAGCTCGTCACGTGACATGTGTGTACGTGCAACATAAGTAAAGTTACAAGATTTGTACGGAAGGCTTTTCGTTCTCACATGTTAACTAAAAATTTCGATGATACGTTATTTTGGTAGAAAGATTTGACACATTTAACACAGTCGCAGTCTCTATGGGCAATTATTAAGCAAGAAAACGAGAAACTGTGTAGCACAGTGGTTTGATTTGGGGGGGGGGGGCACTGTCGTTGTTTCTTCGAATAACTACTTCATGTGATGTGATGTGATAACCTGCTGATATGACACTTTTATTTCACGACTCTTCAATACGCCTCGTCGTCTTGTCTTGCTTAAGGTTTATGACAATTCGTTCATGGCATAGTTTGTCTCACGACAGGTATAGAGCCTCTTCCAGGATCATTCCCTCAAACAGTGCGGTTCAGTGCTTCCAGTATCAAATTCTATTACCTTCTATTTTTGTTAAGGTCACCCAGTAGATGTTGACGTGTTCCTCTTCCGTTCTTCCATTTGTGCAAACATAGACGTGTAATGTATTAGAATAAATCTTCACTGTCCTTTTAATACCCGAACAATGTAGATCAATCACCTTTATCTTTATTTCCACATAGAATAGAAGTACTTCTGAAACATACTGTACCCCCCATAATATCTCTGTGTACTGTGACGCATAACGCCATTTTACAAACCCATGTCATATTAAATTTGGAGACCGTAAAATCTTCATCTTTATTATTTTTCAAGCAATTTGATGTGGAAACCATGTGTTTCAAGGTCATGATGATAATTATTCCATTAGAGGAGCAGTAGAATCATGTCTACAAGAGACGCTGTGTGGCGCCTGATGTCGGTATATCCATGGCAACCGTGCCTGACGTCACCACAAGGATTCAGGACCCATCCCCACTCACACTGAAGAGGGTGGGGAATTTCAAATTGCATCCTCCCCTATAAAGAATACCGTAATTTAAAACTATGTGTCTTATACAAGGAGATTGTTGTGTGAAGTGATTGCGAATAGTTATGCCAGATGGCAGCAGCAGTCCGAAAGGCTTCGCGAACTGCAGAAATGAAGTGCGTATTTAATAGGATTTTTGTTCATTGTTTAATTTCATGAACTCTTTTTTGGAATATCACATAACCGAACATTTATTAAGCATGCTGTAATGACAGTTACTACAAGACTGAAGACTGAAGTTAAACATGATTTTTCATAAGTTGTTATCAATCATCAATTTTATGTTTATTGGACCGTGCATCATCTTGATAGTTGAATAAAGAGAGACCAACTTGATGTCACTTGCTTTTTTATTTCATTATTTAATGCTCAACATGTTTCGGATATTAATGCATCCATCCTCAGGAGCTTGCGACTTATTTGTTGAGTTATTTCATGGGTTGTATTGCTCTGGTACGATGTGTGTTACTGTTACTTTGTGGTTTGGCTGGGGTGGTGTGGTATCCGGATGCAGGCTTCAGCAAGTGACATCAAGTTGGTCTCTCTTTATTCAACAATCATCAATTATTTTTATCAATACACAAATAATCAAGTATACGGAACACTTGGAATTTCATCTCATACAATACCGAACATCAGACTATTCAGCGATTTATTTTATAAACTGCTAATTACCAAAATGTTTAATGTCAGTTTTTTTTTGGGGGGGGGGGGTTTACGGGTGTGATGTTTATAGTGCGCTTGCATTGGGAAGGAAGCTTGAAAATATTAAGGTTGACGTTCACGATATGCATAATGACGGAGACGTTTTGACAGTTGATGGAACGTTGACGAAATAATGCAATAAAATGCTACTCAACAAATTAGGTTGCGTAAACTTTTGCTTCCTGAAATGTTTCACGTTTTCCCTTAAAACAAGAAACGCAATGTACGTACGGACGTAACATAGAGGCGCGTTCGTGCAACCATTGCTGCAGTGGAACAGCGGTAAGAATTATGTATTGTGAGTGTGTGTACCTGCAGCCTCATTTATCCAGCATGCAAAGCGCACGCGCCGTATGATATTGTGATCGGTGACCTCTCTGTTTGTACCGAATGTTTCCACAATTATCTCATAAACGATAAGATTTTCGGGAAAGTTATTAAACATAAAATGTGTGTCTTGATTTTAAGTACATCTGTCCGAAAAATTTCAGATTCTAAAAAAAAATCCAATGAAATATTATCATAAGTGTACAGAGGTCTTCACGTAAAGTAGCCGTTATTCTTGTCAAATTTTAATGAGAACTGAATTTTATCTACAGACTTTGGAACAATACTCAGATATCAAATTTCATGAATATCCGTACAGTGGGAGCCCAGGTTTTTCCACGCGGGCAGACAGACAGACAGACAGACATGACGAGTCTAATAGTCGCTACCCGCAATTTTGCGAACGTCCCTAAAATGACAGGTTTCAGCCGTGTTTACAAGAAAATAATACCTAATTTAATAACCAGTGTGTTAAAACTTCATCAATCATCATGAACGAAGAAACGTCTGATGAAATACGGTGTGGATTAGAGAGTGAATGTTATGTTAATCCCGTGATATGACGGGTTACATAACATGGGACTTATTATTTCCTGAAAAGCTAATAACAGCTTAGCAAGTCAAGTAATTTCCTGATGTGTAAGGATACCAACGATTCATTAGTGCCGTCACGACATTCAGTCACTGGACTCTGTCCTGAGCTACATGTATGGCGTCCATCATCTCATATCCCAATTTTATAAACCAATTTTGACATTTTCATACCATCTGCACCAAGTCGTTACAAGCGGTTTTGTCCTTTCATGTATCCGACTTACAATTTCTCTCTCGTCCTTGCTGAATTTCTCCCTGTTTGATTTAATTGCGTAGTAGTTTTGGGCGACGATTTTAAATTAAGCAACTTCGTCCCGTTACCACTTTCTTTGTCATAGGGTCAAATATTCTCTGCAACATTCTAAGCACTTTTAAATCTCTATTCCTCCCTCCGCGTGAAATACCAGTCCAATCATCCATACACACCAGAGGTAAAACTTCGCGGAAGTCTATTTCTTTACCTTGTGCCAGCGATTCATCAAATACGAAAGATACCAACGCAATCTCTTGTCTGTCTGGATTGAGACTTTCAGCTTTGTGTTACCATAAACTGTGATAAGTTTTGTGTCCAAGCCCTTGCGGGTTTTTCCCAAAAACATTCATACCACGAAATAATGTGAAATGCCAACTTGATGAAACAAGGTAATTTTATTGATGTATTCTTAGCTCTACATATTTCGGGCGCATACGCGCATCATCAGGAACATTAGATGTTGAGTTTCAGCATATGGTTTTCTACACCGCACACACGAACTACGCAACAGCTCTCAAGACCACCACCCATCCACAAACTCGGTGCAGAAAAGCGTATGCTGAAACTCAACATCTAATGCTCCTGATGATGGGCGTATGCGCCCGAAACATGTAGAGCTAAGAATACATCAATAAAATTACCTTGTTCCATCAAGTTGGCATTTCACATTATTTCATGAGGGAGATGCACGGTCAAACAAACCTCAAATAATCAAACCATGTTTAGAAATTCCTGCGTACTGTTTCCCCGCCCCTACAGCAATGGGCAACGGGTCCATTTATAGTGGAACTGTACTACCTTCAAAGCAGTTCGGATTTACTGTCTCTCTCTATCTCTGACCTACTGAAGTTCTCAGCTAGGATGTCTTGCGGTTTATTCAATCTGCCAGTCGAGTGGGTTTCATGATCTCCTCCTATTTGCCAATAACACGTTAGATTGATACTTGCTTATCACGTACAGGAAGTGTAAGTAAGATTGCATTGATACATCTCCGTTACGCTATACGAGAAAAAGTTGAGAAAGTCATTAAATAGTTCAGTCCGAAATATGGAAGCACAGATGGTGTACGACAAACCTACCTAAATTCGTGTCGGATAAGATAATTTTTTACGTTTTACATCATTCTAAACATGCCATGAAATTGCATATATTACAATTAATTACCAGATATGTAAAATGCTCATATCTTACATGCTTGCCACATACCCTGCCCTCTCTGGGACGAGCTGATCACTCGTTCAGAGGAGACTTACGGACTGTGATGCGTAGTTATATGTGATCTAGAAACCTCGTGAATGAGGAGGCCCTAACCCACTGGGGGCTGTAGCGCCAAAAACAAACAAAAAACCGATTCACTCACCTTGCTTTCTTCTAACAATAATATTCAAATTTAAAATGGTGTAGCCTCCTGTGAGTCAATTTCTTTTCTCTACTTTCCTGCAATTTCTACTGCCATCTCTAAATATTCTACCTGGTGTTCTCTTCTTGACGTCCAAGTTTCTGACGTGTTGGTATAAGAATTTCGAAAGAATACAGGACCTCCTTCTTCACGAATCAATAGACATAGCGCGTTGTTTTAAAACCTTGCGAGATTGTATGTTTACACAGCGGTGTGTTGAGGGTTGGGGTCTTCTAACACGGTAAGCCGTGTCGCTAAGTCAGTGTCCCCGACGTTACAAACAGAGCGTCACATTCTAGAATGACCGAAACCTCCCCCACAAACTTCTCTCTGACCGGAATACAAAGGGCTGTAGCCGACATGACCGGAAATAATTATTCTTGTCACCGACAACTCCTCTGTATTATAAGCCGTCGGGCTGTAATTTCCTTCAAAGTGGGAAGAAGCTCAAATTTTCGCCCAAAATAAAGCATAAGCATTTGTATGCGGTTTACTTTAAGAAGCTGTGGATTATCTCCGATTACACGGCCGTTGCTAAGATAAAGTTGAAAAATGAATTGGAAGGAGTCTGGGAGGACGAAGTTCTGGTCTAAATTGGGTACTGCCTGGGCGTGTTCCAGGACGGACTGAGGAAAACCATACAAAAATCCCAGGCAAGACACCGGGTGTAACGTACAACAATCGAATCAAGTATTAGTCTAGAGCAGAGTTTTCCAAACTTCTTAATTCGGGGACCCCTTTTGACTTCGAAAAATAACCACTGATCCTCACATCCTTACTCATGCAAATATTGAGTTCCCAGATGATAAGTACCCAAAATTAGACATTTGTGTCTCAGAACCGATTTCAGATAGCTACGCTCGCTTGCTGGGATTGTGCGTTCGAATCCCTCCGGCGGCACGGATGTCTGTCTGCTGTGCGTGCTGTGTGTTGTCAGGTAGAGGTCTCTGCGACGCGCTGGTCATTCGTCCAGAGGAGTCCTACCGAGTGTCGTGTGTCTGGGTGTGATCATGAATTCTCGACAATGAAGAGGCCTTGGCCCACTCGGGGTTGTTGCGCCAGGGTAAAAAAATTAAATAATTCCGCGATTAGTTTTAACAAAACATTATTCCTTCAATTTAAAAACTGACCTGTAAAGTATACATTACAGAAATGTATCCACGGATCCTCTGGGAATTGGACACGTTTCACTTGGGGTCGGCGGAGCACACTTTGCTAACCACTGGTCTAGAGACTTTCGGTTAACTCAGATTTTAGCCACCCATCGCGCCCCTTAACGCTAACCACTTCAGTCACGGTGTCTGAATGTACCTCCTTTGCATACACTGCAGTAGGAATAAATTAAATCGACATCTGGATCTACTTGTCATCTGCAATTGAGTGTCGCGTACAACACAAGTGATACGATACCAAGTGCTGGTGCGACGGTTCGGGTCTTCTGCGTTGTTATGCTAAGCAGCAGGGTTACTCATCCCCGACACTTGGAAGAAACGCACCGCTTCATTCTCAAGAGTTGAGAAGTACTACAGGACGTCCTATAAATTCTTCCAGGGCTGTTGTACTCTCTAAGATACTCAAATATCAAATTTCATGAATATCCGTCTAGTGGGATCCGAGTTGTTCCATGCAGACGGATTAAGGGACAGAGAGACATGGCGAAGCTAATAGTCGCTTCTCCCTTATTTTGCGAACGCGCCTAAAACGTGTCAGCTAAAGTTACTGGCTTAGTATTTTACCCCCAGCATGGAGACAGTAAGTCTATCCGAAACGCTGGCACCTGTAGACCAAACAGCGAAGATCACAGCCGCTACAGCGCCAAATCTTACACCAGTTACAAGCCTGCTTCACCGATTCTCGTTCACTGTAGCTTTGTGTGATGGCTTGTGTTCTTCTGGAACTGGGTTGTCTTCTTCCCTGTCAGTCATAATTTTGAGTGATGAAGAACACGGACAGTGACTGCACAGTCGGTGTGCAGTGAGAGTGACTGTGCTCTGTAAACAAATTACTGATTACTAAGAACTTGACAGTTGCTTGCCTCTCGTCTTCACAAACCTTCGCCTTGTCCTGGGCCATATGAATTCCATCCAAAACCTCACACGCTGTTTCTTCAAAATTTACAGTAATATAATCCATTCATTAATGACCAGATTTCATAAATGTTTTATCTGCATTTCAGATTTCTGATGAAAATTTTCAATTCATTTCTCATACTTCACAATCCCATCTCATCTTTCCACTAATGCTCCAAGGAACAAGAAAGAAATAATGATCAAAATCCAGAAGAAGATTAAAGAACATGGGAATGACCATTGTGTTAAAAGGATGCAGTGCTGTTCACAATGGAAGATTTCCACAGGTGTGGTTCATCAGTTATGCCTGCCACATCAACTGACGTTGCATGAAAGCAGTGTTGATAAATGGCACTCAGAAACATTTCCACAGGAAGTGTAACAATTCACCTTACCTCACGGTTTACTGTTCCTTATCTTCTGTTCAAAACTCGGATATCAGTTCGTAGATGCTAATGAGCCTGACACATTTTCAGACTCCAAAGTTTTGAAACGCCACGGTTTACCTCTGACGTAGGTAGGAAATTTTTAATATCGCTCTGATGAATACATAAAGGGACGCATATAACACTGTCCATTGTGATGCACGAAACTGGTGCTTATCAATGCACACGCGAATACTGAATACTTGAATATTCGACGTTTGCAACCTGTCACCATATCTGACAGTGTAAACGCAAGCATGTAATGTCAGTATCGTTAAATGGAAGCATTCGTAGCCATTCGATCAGTATCCTAAGCATCCTGGTCTGTCCAAAGTGCATTATTAATAGTACCTACACAGGCCTTTGACATTTCTTTTATCTGAAAAATTTGTTTCATGCATAGTACACGTCTTTCACTGGTCGAGTTCAAAGTTGGTAGCACTTCAGTAATAGAAAACGTGTCCCGACCATTCAGTACTGGGGATTTATTTTTCTTCGCCTACCAAAATCCACTCCTGGATAAGAACCAAACAACAGCAGTACACTTTTACAAAACAAAATTTATTGGTTTAAGAATAAGAATAATATTGTCAATGTCCACAAGATGGAGAAATGCTGGGAGGAGAAGGTGTATAACTGCAATCATTCTTAATCTCGGCACTAGATGGAGATAAGGGTTCAACTTCACGTTCCGGCAGCTTTACCCTAGACAAATAACTTCGGCACGCATGGAATAGGAGGCTAGGTGGGCCCCAGAAGCCTTACGGACCCCCCCCCCAACTTCTTCTTCTTCTTCTTCTTCTTCTTCTTCTTCTTCTTCTTCTTCTTCTTCTTCTTCTTCTTCTTCTTCTTCTTCTTCAGGCGCTGCAAATTCAACGTTTGAAAGTTCTGGCCTTCTCGTCTCTTCCTTCCACTTAACCCGATCATGGACGAATTTTGTTCATTTATTTATTTTCACAATTCTTAATTCTTCTTTATATCGTTTTCCCATCTATTTTTGGTCTTCCTACCAATCTTGTAGATATCGGTTTCCACTCGTAAAATTTTTTTTACAGTCCTATCACTGGTCATTCGATATACATGGCCAAATCAGCTCTATCTTTGGACCTTAATGCACTTAATTACATTCTTATTTTTAATTAGCTCCTTTAATTCGTCTTTAATTTTACGTCTCCATGCACCACCTCTATCCTTTGTAGGACAAAATATTCTTCTTAATATCTTTCTTTCAGTGTCCCCCACTGCCAGGAAAAACACTACTAGGAACATCTTTCCTTTATGCACCGAAGAACATATCAATATCTGTAAGTCTCGGAATAGTACTCAATTTTTGTAATTTTTTGAATTATTCCTCATCCTAAGGCTCGGTGAGGTCAGGTTGTAACAGACAAGACACACAAACAAGAAAGTGCAAAGTAACTGCATTCAAAATTTCAGCAAGAAAAAAAAAATCTTAAAGTCTCCTACCTGTAAGACACAGGAGAGAGAAAAGAGCAATATGGAAATATTATGAGAGTGGGAACTGAACTGAACTGAACTGAACTGAACAGGGCCGAAATGAACTGGGATGAACTGCTATTGGACCAAATCCAACGCCGGAATGTGTTGTCAGCATTATCGGTACTCCAGCTGATGCATGTAAAGGTCATGGCAAATCTGACAGCAATTCCGGTTGCGTGATTTCAGGCTTCCACAGCAGTGTAAATGAGATACGCGCTCATGTGAGATTCTACGCGGCGTAAATTGGTAGTCATTTACCGACGTTTCGGGACAACCTGTAGGTCCAGTCTTGAAGGGTCAAGTGACATCTCAGACGAGCGCAGGTCTAAAAAATTCCGGTTATTGTAAAACATGTCTATCAATACAACAGAGTTTATTTATCGTGGGCAAGCAGTGGACTTCAGTTTGAGAATATCCGAGCGCCAAGAACAATTCCTCTCAGTTCCATTTTAGGATAAAGGGCACAACAACGAGCAAGCAGTCAACAACAACCAACCAACAACGAAAAATTTCAGGTCGTAACAGAGGTACTGATAAATATAGGTTGAAGAAATCCAACGAGATACAACAGTATGTACATATTTATTTACTGCTAAATTACTCTACATGTTTCAGGTGTCCATCGCACCCATCGTCAGGAGTACATAAAACTTCAGTTGCAGCCTCTGGTACAGATCATACTATCTGGGAAGCAAGCTTCTTCAAACGTGAAGAAGCTTGTTCCCCAGATAGTAAGATCTGTACCAGAGGCTGCAACTACAGTTTTATGTACTCCTGATGATGGATGCCCGAAACATGTAGAGTAATTTAGCAGTAAATAAATATCTGCATACTGTTACATCTCGCTGGATTTATTGAACCCAGAATTGCGATGCACGGAACTACAAATGTAACAAAAAAAGCTGATAAATATTTTACGCCGTCTTAACTGGCCAAGAGTTTCAGACGTTTCGGAAGACCGTATTGTGTCCATTTTCAGGGTCCAGCATTTCAAAAGGAGTGAGACTCCAGAAAACTTGAAATCTTGTTAACCAACAAACAAACCACTAGCAGGTACGCTGTTTTCTTGGATAGTTATCATTCATTGAGCTGACCAAGATATGATATTTATGAAATCCTGTATTTCGTAACGCCGATCCTTGCGGCAGCACGGTCTAAGGCGTAGATCTGCAGCCACTCGATTGCTGGGATCGCGGGTTCGAATCCCTCTCAAGGCATGGATGATCATCTCTTTAGTTTGTTGTGCGTTGTGTAGGGAGTGGCCTCTGCGACGGGCCGATCACTCTTTCAGAGGAGTTCTACCAGCTGTGTGTGTTTACCCGCGTGCGATCTAAAAAACTAAAAAATAAGGAGGTCTAGGCCGGATCGGGCAGTTTTACCACAGAAAAAAACAAATTCCTAACATTGTTCTTCTTTTGTCCAGTATCATCCCTACAGCCTATCCCTTTATTTTACCACAATATTCACTTTAGCTTAAAATTTATCTATAATATTTTTAAACATTTTATTCCTATACCTGATTCAAACACACACGTTCCTTCCATCCCCTACATGATATTACTCAGTAGCCTAACTGTAAATTCACACTGCCGCTGCCGGGATAGTTCAGTCGGTATAGCGACTCGCTACGGGCTGAACGGTCCGTGGATGGAATCCCGGTGGAAGCGAGATTTTTCGCACCCGTCTAGACCGACGTTGGGGCCCACCCAGCCTCCTATACAATGGGTACCGGCTCTTTCATGGGGGGTAAAGCGACCGGGGTGTAGCTTTGACCACCCACCACATCTAGCGCCGAAGTTACAGAAAGAGTAGAGCTATACCTCTACTCCTCCTCTGGGCCTTCGTGGTCTGTTCTAGGGTGAACTATACCTTTACCTTTACCTTTTACCTGCATCCACACCCGACTGCCCCGATTCTCATCCCCCTTCCTATTTCGGAGACATTTCCCTCCAGCAGCTCATTCCTTTACCCTGAACAACGATGCAGCAAGTTCCTCCGAAACTTGGTACCTGTCTACTCAGACCCACGGTGTTTTATTTCCAGAAGGACGCAATCTGTATCAGTTCTTAAGTATGGTAGATGGAGACACATATCTGGGCGAGTTCGCAAAGCAAACAGCGACTTCCAATCCAGTCTGTCTGTCCGTCACTCCGTTCGTCTGTGCACAGGCAACAATGCTACTCCCATCCGACAGAATTCTGTGAAACTTCGTGTTTGAGGTAATTATTAAGCTTTTTGTCAGATTTTGTTTAAAATAGACAAAATATGAGACTCTTTATTTGAAGACCTGCGTCTTAATACGTGATTTGTCTTTATAGCAGAGACAGAAGGTGTTCTCTGTGAGGTAGAAACTGACGTCGAAGAAACAAACAACGATCTAAACGTCTATCTCCCGTTGCGAGACAGGAAAACGAAAGACGACATCTCGCCCTGTAAGAGAATGGTACAGAAAACAGGTTATTCCCACTTTCACGCGGGAGGTGGAAGAAATACGGAACAGCCGGAGAGATCAGAAACACGGTTGACGGGCTAAACATAATCCCTTGCGAAAAGAAATATAAAAAGCAGTGGCAATGTTTACACTACATTGGGACTCTGCCTCATAATTAGAACGTTAGGAAAAGTAGGGAAAACGACGTAGTTAGCGTGTTATAAGTGTTATGCCCTGCGGATATTTTCTAACTTTTTTCTACAGAACTGAATGTTTTGAAGCTGGTGAAAACTAAACATACTTGTACTTTCATAATAAATATAACTACAATTTATTTACTCCCGTTCCTAAGCACATGAATTGACTACACATTCAAAAAATGTATGCAGTATTTACATTTCAAATTTTTCGAATGTTGGTGAAGATACAAGGACTGTATGCTTATATAATGCTTCTATGTCTGAACAACAATAACAACAACAACAACACAACAACAAATTGAGTCCAGCGCAAGTAGTAAATGGTAAAGCAATACCATTACAGACCTGGAAAGGCCCTGAGGTTTCCAGGAGGTTAAGGCTCCCAGATTTCAAGACAATCTGTACATGAAGGTTGTAAGGTTTTCAGCTTTACGCATAGGCCGCCGTTACCCTCTAGGAAATATTCCTGGTACTAATTTCTGTTAGAGGCTGAACAAATTCCAGGGCCATAGCGCGGCCGGAAGATTATGTCAATGAAAAATTCCAGTGACACTGTCGGGAATAGAACCCGCAACATTGCGGCTTGTAACGCAGTGCCTCAACCAAACGCGCCACCACCTGCCCCAGCGCAACTAGTACTTACTATATTTATTTAGAAAAAACACAGCCTGATGATGGCTTGGATTTAGCCGAAACATGTAGCTGTGTTGTCCTCAACAAATAACGGAAGTAATAGCTGCGCTGAACTGAATTTTTTTCTGTCGTTCAAGAGTAGAAAACGCAATGGAGTAAGTAAAAAAGGATGAAGGTAATGATCTCATGCATTTTTTTGCATGTAAACCTTCCTGATTGCCTGTAGGAGGGTGAGAGTCGAGCCACTTTAAACGTAGTTTCTGTAAAGGCTACTTCGTACAGCGCTCATCGTGACAAGGAAAGAAAATTCTGAATGATATAACATATATATATATACCTGTTAAGCAGAACCGAGACGAAGTACAAAGCAACACCTCACTGAACATACTGCAAGTGTGTCAGAGCCTGTTAATCACGGGAGTGGTGCTGTGTACAGCAATAGAGTAACAGAAACAGTGGCACTGAAAGGTAGTACGAGTGGTTTGCTTGTTTGAATTAAGAAACATGAAATTATTTTAATGCTGTCAGTTGAGTAAGACAGTCATATACGTTGCAACAGACGGTGTATATTTATCATACTGCAGGCTGAAACAGAGCTCAACAAAGCCACCACAACGTGCTCGTCCGTGTTTAGGGAAAAGAAACGAGGTTTAAGTGTCCAAATATTTTTTGGAATTTTTCTTTAATATACCCACTAGCTATAATCTTTTATTCTTTTCAGACATCGAAAAGAAAGCTGAACAATCATTAATATTCTATAAGAATTAAGAAGGACAGGAGGTAAAATTTGCCCTCTCCACGTCACGAAGGCATATGAGTGGAACACAGATGTAACGCTATCCATTATTAACCTCCGCGCTATATGGAGGTGAGCGGTGAAATTAAGGCGCCGATCGTTTTACCCCCGGGAAAGAACTCCGTTAGACTTGCTCATCGAATAGGGGGCTACGTGGGCCCCACAGCTGTCTGAAAGAATTGAACATTAAAAACTTGATTCTTAGTGAAATAAAACAAATATAAAAATCATATTTTTATTGTTACACCGTGCATGTTGTCGAGTTACTCAATTATTACACCAACTACTGCACATATATAAATTTTATATATGTGCAGTGGTTGGTGCAATAATTGAGTAAATAAACAATCGTGTTTTTCTGAAGTTATTCCTATTGTAACTCTACACTATTTACACCCAATATGACCTACTGGATGTGCCAATGAATAAACCACAAATTAAAAATCAAATACATGTAGACCGAATTCCATACTAGCACTGACCAAAGCCTCGGAGTTTGTTTGTTCTTCCAGTATGCTAAGTTAATACCGCCGACTTCATAGGACAGGCACGATGCAAAGTCAGGTAAATCATCAGGCGACAATCGTAAACGTTTAGAATTTATTTTATTTATTTATTCGTCATTTGTTTAACGATGCCGTCAGAAACTACGAATACAAATATTCGAATTACAAGACGATAGAGAATAATTAATTGTAAACGATGTTTAAGACAGCAAACGTAATAAAATGCAAGGAAATACAGGGTGTCCTTTTTGCTCCCAGTCACTTGAGAGTGAAAAGTCGCCAAATAACATGAATCCCATTTAAGCGGGTAATTTTCGTCTGCACGAAACAACGCATATTAATTAAGGGGGATTGGGTTAGTGTGTAGAATGCGTTTTACACATTAGCACCAATCAAATATGTTCATAAAACTATGTTTTACTCATCACGTCTTTTAGCTTAGTACGTTGATACCCAGTGGCGATGTACTGCAGGGCTAAATGTTTTGAAATGACTGAAAAACGCTTTTTCCCCTTGCGTTTCCCTCCGCTTACTGGCCCGTTTACCTTCCACAGTAGGCGAAAAATAACATTGCTCGCTCTGAACATCAATTTGTCGGACAATGACGTACAGTTCGATAAAAGCATTGAATTCGATAAGTTATTAATTTAAAAATCACAAACAATAAATCACTCCTTAACACTTTATAGTTCACGGGTGACGTTTCGAATTATCGTGCATTTATCCGTGGTCACTGATGTGTCTGTTGCCATGAAAGCTTATAAATAACTGTAACGGTCTGTTTGAATTGGCCGACTTCAGTTACAACTATTTGTAGCTCGTCGTAAGTACGGATCGCTCTCAAGGGATATACAGGGGGATTTAGAAGCCGCTTTGCTCTTTCAGTACTCTTTATTCACTGAGGTTCGAACACCACAACTTTTGGTTCCAG
>Ga0123353_10005506_pt1 | contig 16633 bp, 17 predicted proteins | sample TergutLab28metaG_3_FD_92763 | JGI IMG/M metagenome (GOLD analysis project Ga0123353, IMG submission 92763) | Labiotermes labralis P3 segment gut microbial communities from Petit-Saut dam, French Guiana - Lab288 P3 | ecosystem: Host-associated > Arthropoda: Insects > Digestive system > Gut ...
GTGGGCAGCTACGCCGTTATCGGCAAGAGCGTGCATCTCCTCGGTGCGGATCTGTATCTCCATCATCTCCGAGTTCGGGCCAAAGACGGTGGTGTGCAGCGACTGATACAAGTTCGCCTTCGGCATGGCGATATAATCCTTGAACCTGCCCGGAACCGGTTTCCAGAGATTGTGGGCGATACCAAGTGCCCCGTAACATTCCCGCAGCGTCTTTGTGATGATCCTGAACCCAATGAAGTCGTGCAGATGCTCGAAATCTATCCCCTGGCGGTTCATCTTATTGTAGATGCCCGCAAGGTGCTTTTCCCGACCGGAGATGGTAGCTGTGATCCCCGCCTCGCGGCATTTTTCTTCAAGGAGGGCGATGACATCGCGTATGTGTCCGGCGGTGTTTCGCCTGCGTTCCTCCGCCTTCTGCAAAAGTTCCACGTGCTGGGTCGGGTAGAGCACGGCAAAGCAACGGTCTTCCAACTCTCCACGGACGCACGACATCCCGAGGCGGGCCGCGATGGGGGCATAAATCTCGGTAGTCTCCCGCGCCATGGATATCTGTTTTTCCGAAGAGAGATGTTCGATGGTGCGGAGATTATGGAGGCGGTCGGCAAGCTTGACGAGGATGACCCGCATATCCTTGCCCATCGCCAGAATCATTTTCCGCAGCGATTCGGCTTTCTGGGCCGCAACATCGGATATGGTCACCCGGCTGATCTTTGTGACCCCGTCGACAAGCAGCGCGATGGAGTCACCGAAGAGGTCGCGTATTTCTTCTATAGTCGCAACCGTGTCTTCCACCGTATCGTGAAGCAACCCGGTCGCAACCGTTTCTTCGTCGAGGTTCCAGTCCGCCAGAGAATAGGCGACATTCAGCGGATGGATCAGGTAAGGATCTCCCGATCTCCTCAACTGCCCGTGGTGCACTTTTGCGGTGAAAACGTATGCCTTGTGGATAAGCTCTACGTTAGCGTTTGGCCTGGTCGCCTGTACTCTCTCTACGATGTCCAGGACGCGGAACAATGCCATACCGCTCCTTTAAATGACGCCCTGCTTTACTTTACACGTACCTTTCCTTGCGCAACCTCGCGTAACGCGATGACCGTCGGCTTCTCTTTCCGCTGGGTGGTGTCGATCGTGGCTCCCTGCCCACCGTACAACTGCTTTGCCCGCTTTGCGGCCAACACAGTAAGCTGGAAGTGGTTGTCCACGTTTTGCAGGCAATCTTCAACCGTTATACGAGCCATCCTGTCAATCTCCTTTTTCGTGCAGGATCGTATCCAAGACGCCCTTCGTCCGCTCCCAACGCGACCGCTGAGCTCTCACAATACATTCCACCTGCCGGATCGCCGTCTCCAACTCGTTGTTGACGACGATGTAATCGTATTTACGAAGTCCATTGATCTCTTTCCATGCCTCATCGAGGCGCCTTTCGATATCCTCGCGGCTGTCCCTGGCGCGGCCAATGAGCCTTTTCCGAAGCGTATCCCGGTCCGGAGGAACAATTCCGATAAGGATCGTCTCCGGAACAGCGGCTTTTACGCTGTTGCCTCCCTGTGTATCAATCTCAAGCAACGCGTCACCCCCGCCGGATACAATCGTCTCCACAACGGAGCAGGAAGTACCGTACCAGTTCCCGAATACCTTCGCGTATTCGAGAAATTCGTTGCGATTTACCATGTTATCAAATTCTTTTTCATCTACGTAATAATAGTCTTTTCCGCCTTCTTCTCCGACCCTTCTCTCCCTCGTCGTATAAGAAACAGACAGGACGAGGCTTTCCATCCGGGGAAGCAGCGCGCGGCAGATAGTGGTTTTCCCCGCGCCGGAAGGCGCTGAGATAACTATTATGTTTCCACGTATCACAGTTGCGGTCACTCCACGTTCTGAATCTGCTCGCGAATTTTCTCGAGCTCGGTTTTTGCTTCTACCACCAGAGAGGATATTCCGGCATGGGCGGACTTGTTCCCCGCCGTGTTCAACTCTCTGAAAACCTCCTGCACCAGGAAATCGAAGCGTTTTCCAACGGCGCTCCCCGGATCCTGAAAAAGCGTTTCCATCGCAGCCAGGTGCGACCGCAGCCGGTCGCACTCCTCGGTAATATCCAGCCGGTCAACCAGTATAGCCGCTTCCTGATTGAGGCGAATAGGGTCAATTCCGGCGTTTCCGGAAAGCGTCTCGATCCGCTCCTTGAACCTTGCCTGAGCCAACTCGCGGTTTTCAATCGTAAGCGACCGGATCTCCTCCGCCATCTTTCTGATTCGCTCCGCGGTTTCGCGCATAATCGCCTTTAGGCGCTCCCCTTCATTTTTACGCGCTTCGATCAGCATTGCCAGCGCGCCACGGACCGTATCCTCCACCTCGGGCCAAAGGGCATTCGCGGGATCTTCCCCTTCGGGAGCCGTCCGGAAAAGTTCGGGGACGCCAATCAGGTCCCGCAATGTCACTTCGCCCCCGACCCCAAACTCTTCCCGGATGCGGGCGGCTTCTTCGAGGAACGCCTTTAGCAGGCTGCGATTCACAGACAGCTTTCCAGCAAATCGCCCGGTTTCACGAACGCCAAGGTATATGTCCACCTTCCCCCTTCGAAGGGCATCGCGGACCATTCCCCTCACCAGCGGTTCCCAGGAAGCGAACCTTCCGGGGCAGCGGACATGCACATCGAGAAAACGGTGATTTACGGACCTAACCTCAACGGAAAACGATACGTCATCTATGTGTCGCTCCGCCTGGCCATATCCGGTCATACTCATCCAGGGCATGTTGGGGATATTAACACAACGGCTGGTTGGTCGACCAAAGTCCGGGGCTGATCCGTCATTCCGCGCGTCGATGGAGAAGGCTGCCGCGCAACTCTTTCAGCAAGGTCCGAATTTCCAAAGACGCGTAATCCGGGTATGTCCATGGTAATGGGCTGTATTCTCCTTTTTGAAAAATCAGCGTGAGATCGGCGAATACGCCATCTCCAAGATAAATCCGGTGCGAGAAGTTCTTCCCGGTGGCAAGAATAAAATTTTCCGGTGTCAGCAGGCCGGGGTCGAGATTCACCGTCCGCTGCTCCTCCTCCGAAAACTTCCGCTCGATTCCCTCCATCTGGACCTTGATTTTCGGCAAAGCATCCCGGGAAATCAAATTAGACGCGACCAAAAACCTTCGGAACAGCGGCTCCCCCATTTCGGCATGGTAATACTCCGTGCGGTCGAACGGCAAAAGCGGCCCCGCAAACTGAACTTCGCCGACGACTTCTGAAACAAGAGGCAAAACAGTTGAAAGGATGCGCTCTTCCCGGAAGATCGACGATATTACAAGCTTCCCTTGAGGGGGAATGCTTCGGTGGCTCATCCGCTCCCGTCCACCATCTTGGCGCGGACGGCCTGCAGGAGTTTCTCGGTGGTGATAGGGGAAGTGCCGACTTCGCCTACGACAACGCCCGCGGCAATATTGGCAAGCACCGCGGCCTCACGCATAGAAGCGTCGGCGGCCAGACAGGCCGCCAGGGTGCCGATAGCTGTGTCGCCTGCGCCGGTAACATCGAAAACCTGCCTGGCGATCGCGGGAATATGAAAGCAATCTTTACGCCCCCGCTCAATGAGGGTCATCCCTTCTTCGCCGCGCGTAACGAGAACCGCAAGCGCCCCGGTCTTGCGAATCAACTCCTTGCCCCCATCTCGTACATCGAGGTCTGAGCGGAACTCCTTTCCCCCAAGCGCGGCCTCAGCTTCTTTCTTGTTGGGGGTAATGATCGTACACCCTTTGTACCAGGAGAAATCGGTCTGCTTGGGATCGACCGCAACGAAGATGCCTTTTTCGCGCGATGCCTTTATTACTTCCTTTACCAGTTCAGCGGACAACACGCCCTTGCGGTAATCCGACAGCACGACCCCCTGCACCTTTCCCAACAAGGCGAAGATGCGCTTTATCAAGGCGCTCTGGGTTTTTTGTGAGAGCGCGTCGTTTTTTTCGCGGTCAACGCGGACAACCTGCTGGCCGTGGGCGATGACACGGGTCTTCAGGGTCGTTGGGCGATCCGGGTCCTGGACGACCGAGGAAACACCGATCCCTCTCTCACAAAGCGCCTGCGTCAAACAGCGGCCCGAAGAATCAGCCCCTACGATCCCCGCCAGTTCGACCGAGACATTGAGGCCGGAAAGGTTGAGCGCGACGTTGGCCGCTCCGCCAGGAACCTGTGCATCACGCGTTACGGCCACTACTGGAACGGGAGCCTCGGGGGAGATCCGGGCGACCGTTCCGAAAACATATTCGTCGAGCATGATGTCCCCGACGACCAGGATGCGACAAGAGCTAAACCGGGCGGCAAGCCGTTCGGCGTCCCCGGAGAAAACTCCGTCATTCATAGGAATATGCCTCGTCGACCATTAGAACAGGAATGCCGTCGTCGATCCTGTAGGCCAGTCTGCACGCGTAACAGCGAAGCTCGTTTCCTTCAGAGTACAGCGACAACTCTCCCTTGCATTTGGGACACGCCAGAATATCGAGCAATTCCTTATCCATAAGATCAACCCTCCTGCTGCTGTTCCGGAAGCAGCTCTCCGATGAGGGTCCAATCCTTGATCTTCCGGAATTTGCCGAATATTCTTACCGGGACACGCCGGTCATCATTGGTAACCCACATTCTGAACTCTCCCTTGTCATACGGCTTTCCTTCCCTCCAGATTACAGGCTCGATGACAAGAGTTTCCGCCGGACCGCTTCTCGTCTTGAGTCGTGCGTTTCCGGCCGATCGACCGGCAATCTGATATATCTTTCGTCCGGCGTACAGGTTTACCGGCTTGTCTTCCTTATTTATGTCCCGCGACCGAAAATAAAAAACGGCGCTCACCGGATCGTAGCACGAAGAAACGGTATCCACCGTCTTTCGAATCGTCCCGTCATCCAGGTAAAAATAAACGATCTTGCCGTTTTTCTGGTCGTAAATGGCAACGTCGTCCCTTCTGTTCTTCCTGCCGACGTATTCAATCCGGATCGGTTGTATGGTCTCCGCATCGAGGTAATAATCGATTGTCTCGTCGATCGGATAAATAAAGGAGAGAGCGCCGGAGGTCCAGGCTCTCACTTTTATGTGGTAAGCCACCCTCCCTTCGACGGAAACCACACCCAAACATTGGAAACGGGCGTATCCAACCGAGATGCCAAGAAAGTCCACACGAAAAGACAGCGTTTCCCGTTGCAATACCCATTGCGGCATCTGGGGGTCCGGCTGCGTTGGCGCATACTTTGTTTCCTGCTCGCCGACAGTCTCGGCGCGCGCGCCACTCGCCGAAACAGGGACAACTTCCGGGCTGGTTTCGACTGTGAAAGGCTCCGCAAACACGGCATCCGGCGCATTCTGTTGCGCTTTGTCATCATGTTGAATCGTTTCCTGAAACGTTTCGGAAGGATCCTCCACTAACGAAGGTTGCGCTACACCACCGGGCGTGTAAGCGCGGACAGGCTCATCAGGCGAAACTTCGTTTCCCTGTGCCGCGTAACAGACAGCCAAAGCGACGCATACCGCCAGGAAAAAGACAAAGATCCCGGAGAGAGAGTTGCTGATTCGACGCACTAGGGCGATTTCACTTTGGGACTGTTATTATCCTCCGACAAAATCCACTGTGCGGCTTCAAGCATCCCTGGAAGAACAGTTTCGGGCACAATCCCGAGGCGTTCCACTTCTTTTAGTTCCGATGCGCCGTATCCTGTTTCAACAAGCACGGTACGCGCTTTCAGGCGTATCCCAAGCTCTATGTCGGACAGCTTGTCACCGACCATCCAGCGGCGGCACGCGTCCAGAATTTTCAGCCGACATAAAACGATCTCGGCAAGCCCCGCGCCCGGTTTGCGACAAGAGCACTCTTTTCTGTACTCTTCCACGACTCCCAACGGATAATGCGGGCAATACTCGACAGCGTCGAAGACCACCCTCTCCTTCTTGAACTTCTCCAGAAACGCCATATGAACCGCTTCCATCTCGTCCCGCGTGAATTTTCCGCGCGCCAGCCCCGATTGATTCGAAAGGACGGCGAGAATATACCCTTTTGCGGACAGCATCCGTAAGCCTTCCGCTACGCCGGGAAGAATCCGGACGCCCAACGGGTCCCGCAGGTAGCCCGTATCCTCTATCAGCGTCCCGTCACGATCCAAAAATACGATTCCGTTCAAGTTCCCTCCTTGTACACATCCGGCTCATCACTGCCTCGGTTTTTCCAGCGTGGCTGAAACCACATCCACTGGTCCGGCGCCCGCTGTATGACCTTTTCCAACTCCTGATTGCAACGGCGTGTAAGTCGGATTATTTCCTCTTCCTTCGGAATATCCGGGTCTATCGGCACTGCAGGTCCAAACCACAATGTATGACAGAATTTATTCTCAGGGTTCCTGAAAATGAAACCGGGATGTATGGCCGCTTGCAGCGCCAGCGCCAACCGGGCTATTCCATCGGTCGTGTACGTCTTCCGGCCAAAAAGCTCCACGAGAACTCCTCTGTGCCGGTCCACGTTTTGATCTATCAGGATTCCGACCATAACTTTTTTGTGCAAAAATCTCACTACCTGCTTTGCGGATTCAGTCTGTTTGATAACAGTGTTTCCTCTGAACTGCCGCCGCTCCGTCACTATAGCGTCCAGGATCGGACTCCTGAGCTGTTTCACGATAAAAGCCATGGGAGCGACCTGCATGCTGTACAAATGAGATGAAAGCTCCCAGTTTCCGAAATGCCCCGTCATCACAAGGATCGGACGTCCCTCCCGCTTCGACTTCTCAATATACTCCAGTCCCTCTATGCGAAAGTGTTCCCGAATGTAGCGGTCGTCCATTTTCGGGATATGTAAGAACTCCGCGGCGGAGGTGCCTATCCGCATGTAGCAATATCGAATGATCCGCCTGGCTTCTTTTTCATCAATTTCCGGAAACGCGATCTTAAGGTTGATTCGCGCAATGCGTCGATGCTTCCGGTCGACTGCCCACACTATCAGCATTATTCCTTCTAAAAAAAACGCAACTATGGAGAGGGGAATCGCTTCCAGCAGCCGCAGCGCAAACCGGACAAAACGCTCCTTCATCGCGCGGTTCCCTCAAGAGATTCGAGAATGCTTTGGGACAATCGCTCCCACCCGTCCAAAAATTCCACCTCGACACGCAATGCGCCAACCGGAAACGGCGCGCGCCTTGGGATCCTGACGAGATCCTTTTCGGATGTGACTATGGGCCGTCCTTTCGATTCTCTGGCTATCCGGGCAAGGTCTTGCATGTCGTAGGGATGATGATCGGGAAATCCTATGAAATCGCCGATTTCGTATCCGGCCACTGAAAGCGTGTTACGAAACTGTGCGTTCCCCGCAAGCCCGGAAAAAGCGAAAACCTCAGATCCCACCGTAGCCGAGTCGAAAGGCTTGCCGTCGAAGTCCACCATTCCCGTCGGAATCAATCTGGAAAAAGCCCGCGGTCTATCAGCGGGAAACGGCACGGCATGCGCAACCTCCTCTCCCTCGGCAACGTTCGAACATTTCGTCACCACGAGGCCGTCCGCAAAACGCGCATGAGACGGGGGTTCCCTCAGCTTGCCAAACGGCACGGTCATCCTGTTTCCGAGTCCGCTCCCGCAATCCACCAGCAGGAGGTCGAAGTCTCTTGCCAGGGAAAGATGCTGAAAGCCGTCGTCAAGCAGGAAAACATCCACGGGAACATGCTTCAAAGCTTCCAGGCCCGCCGCCACCCGCGATTCACCCACGAGCACGGGAACGCCCGGAAGGGAGCGCGCCATCAATACAGGCTCGTCGCCACATTCAAGGAAGCTGCCTACCTTCCCTTCCCCGTCCGAAACCCAAACAACTCCACGGCTGCTGCGCCTGTATCCCCTGGACAAGATTGCGACCCTATATTCAAGCCCGGAAAGCCATTTCGCAAGATGCATCACATGAGGAGTTTTCCCCGTTCCCCCCGTCGAGAGGTTCCCCACGCAAAGAACCGGGCGCGGCAACCGTTCCGCGGAAAGAATCCCCGCTCCATGAAGAAGCCGCTTTACCCGTGCCGCCGTCCCGAAGATCATGCCGGCACACCCGGACGTTTCATCGCGGACATGATCGTATCCGCGTTCCGGTCGGAAGCGCCCACGAACCGGCCGATGAGTTCCTTTCCCTTGCGTCCGACCGCCTCGAACTTGTCCGCGGAAGACGCAAACTCCGTAAAAACAGCCTCGAGTTCTTCTTCCTTCGTCACCTGGAGAAGCCCGCCTGCCTCGATGAATGTATCGGCGATCTCCTGGGAATTTTTCATGTGCGGACCCACCACCGTCGGCACGCCATACCATGCCGGCTCCAGTATGTTGTGTCCGCCCTTCGGCACAAGGCTTCCCCCCACAAACGCAAGCCCCGCCGTCGCGTAGGCGCATGACAACTCTCCCACGGTGTCCAGCAGCAGGACCGGCTCCTCGATCCGGTTTTGTCCCTCCGGTATCGATGTTCTCCGCGCTGCGGGAATACTCTCCCAGCGAAGCATGGTTTCCACGATATCGAACCGTTCCGGATGCCTCGGGGCAAGGAGAAGTTTTATTTGCGGGAAAGCTTTTCTGGCCGACATGAATGCGCGCAGTATGATCGCCTCCTCACCTTCGTGCGTGGAACCAGCGACAACCCAGCGCGTTCCTGCCGCTCTCTCCTCTTCCAATATTGCGTGGATGGATAAAGCGCTTCTTGCCGGATGCGATACGTCGAACTTCAGATTCCCGCCCACAGTGACGATTGCGGGATCAGCGCCAAGCGCAACAAAACGATTTGCGTCATCACGGGTTTGGGTCGAAATAGCGCTAAGGGTACGGAGCACGGAGGCAAATAACCGCCGGAACTTCGAGTATCCACGGAATGACCGCTCGGAGAGCCGTCCGTTCGTAATCACCGTCGGAATGTCCCGCTGAACGCATTCCGCCAAAAAATTGGGCCAGATCTCCGTTTCAACGATAACGACGATGTCGGGACGTGTCCGGTCGAGGAAACGGCCGCAGACTCCCGGAATGTCAAACGGGAAGTAGAATCGCTCGTCTACTACGCCTGACAACGCTTTTTCAGCGGTCCCGCGCCCCGTCAGAGTCACATTCGAAAGAAGCAGCCGCGCTTGCGGAAGACGTTCCCTCAGACGCCGAAGAAGCGGAACCGATGCGTTTGTTTCTCCGACGGAAACAGCGTGCATCCAGATGACCGGAGCCTGTCCTTCCGCCGCCGGGGGCAGGGGCAGCCCTCTGATCCCCAGCCGTTCGAAGAAATTTACACGGCGCTTCCGTGACAGCGCGACCCAGGGAACCCATAAAGGCAGCAACAAGACAACGCAGACAAAAAGAAGAAGGTTATAGCAAATGTGTTCCCATGTTCCGGAGCGGAAGATTCGCTGCAACTTTGTTACTCCTTAGTCCGCGTTGACCGCCGAAACGGACTTCCTCCCTTCGAACTGCTTGAGATAAACATTCCTGTAAGAGGAATCCCAAGCCATAAGCTCTTCGTGTTTACCTTTTTCTACAATTTGCCCGTTCTCAACCACGATAATCACATCCGCGTTTCGTACAGTGGAGAGCCGGTGCGCTATCACAAACGTCGTCCTTCCCTGCATGAGCCGGTCCAGGGCTTCCTGGACTATACGTTCGGAAACCGTGTCGAGAGCCGAAGTCGCCTCGTCAAGAATCAGGATCGGGGCGTCCCGCAGCAAAGCGCGCGCGATTGCTATCCGCTGCCGCTCGCCTCCCGACAGCCTCAACCCCTGTTCGCCGATGACCGATTCATACCCGTCCTTCATCTTGGAGATGAAACCGTGCGCGCCCGCGCAACGCGATGCCTCTTCCACCTGCGCCAGCGTCGCTCCCCTTTTGCCGTAGGTAATATTGTTGAATATTGTGTCGTTGAACAGGGTGGTATGCTGCCCCACTATGCCGATGCGCTCCCTCAATGAAACAACTGAGTAGTCACGGATATCTTTGCCGTCAATGCGTACAGCGCCTTCCTGCGGATCGTAGAACCGGGGAATCATATCCACGATCGTGGTCTTTCCCGCGCCGGAAGAACCTACAAGCGCAACCATCGTGCCCCGTGGAACGTCCAAAGTAATGCCCTTCAGAACAGTGGGGCCGTTTTCAATGTACTGAAACGAAACATTTTCGAAAGAGACCCCTTCCTGGATCTCTTTCAGTTCGACGGCTCCAGGCCGGTCCTGTATCTCTGGAAGCGTATCGATGACAGAGAAGACGCGCTCCGCCCCGGCGATCCCCTGCTGTATGGTGTTATTGAGACTTGAAAGACTCTTGATGGGCCTGTAAAGCATCAGCAAAGCGGTCATGAAAGAGAAAAAGTTTCCGGGGGTGCTGTACCCTTTCACTACGCTGTAGCCGCCATAGTATGTGACAGCGGCTATACCGATCCCTCCAACCACCTCGGAAAGAGGGGCTGTCACGGCATGGACCCTGACCATTTTCATCCCCAGCCGGAACAGGTCATCGTTTCTCACCGCGAACCGGTTGGTCTCGTACTCCTCGGCATTGAAGGATTTGACAAGCTTTGCGCCGCTCAATGTTTCGTGGAGATGCTCGGTCAACGCGCCCACAATCTCCTGGCTCTTGGTGCTGGCACGGCGCAGCTTCCGGCCGAATCTGATGATGGGCCATACCGCCAACGGAAAAACAACCAGCGCAACGAAAGCAAGCTTCCAGTCCCGCCAGAAGACAACGGTGGCCAGAAATACCGCCGTGCAGGAATCTTTTACCAAGCCGGTTGCCGCCTGGGTGATGGCCCCTTGCATCACTCCAACATCATTCAGAATTCTGGCGATCAGCGTACCGGTGGGATTCCGGGAGAAGAAAGACATGGATAACAGCTGCATGTGCCGGTACAGGTTATTCCGAATGTCCAGGACGACCCGCTGCCCTACATGGCTCATAAAATAGCTTTGGGCAAACTCACAGGCTCCTTTAGCCAAATACACTACCAAGATCACCAGCGGGATTAAAACAAGACGATCGGGATCCTTGCCGATGAAAACATCATCCAGCACCGGCTTGACCAGAAAGGCGACCGCCCCATTCAACAAGGCGAAACCAACCATGAATAAGCCCGCCAGCGCCAGCCTCCATATATACGGACGCAAGTAGCTCAACATTCTTCTGTAGATCTTCATACCCATGCCTCCCGCGCTTCCGTCTCCAGCATGTCCACAACCGCATTCGCCGCCCCAGGTCCGCGAAGCCGGTCCCGTAACGACAAGCATTTGTTCCTGATGTCAGCAAGCTTCTTGTGATCTTCCAGCATAGCGCACATGGCATCCGCGATCTTTTCCGGCGCGCAATCGTTTTGTATCAGTTCCGGCAGGAATCTCTCTCCCGTCACTATGTTTGGAAGCCCGATCCGGTCCACCTTCACCAGCATTTTCCCGATTATGTATGAAATACGCGATGTCCTGTAAATGATCACCGAAGGCACTCCCAGCAAGGCAAGTTCGAGCGTAACGGTCCCTGATACCGAAATGGCTGCGGTCAATCCCCGAAACATGAGATACGATTTGGATTCCACCAGCGCCACGGGAAGATCGGATCTTTTGATCTCCCGCTCAATCGGCTCCTTCAACGCGGGACTTGCTATGGGAAGGGCAAAGCAAATGTCTGGATGCTTCTTCAACAAGATCCGCGCCGCTTCAAGCAGAACCGGAAGATGACGCGATACTTCCCCTGAGCGGCTGCCGGGAAGCAAGCCAATAACGGTCTTTCCCTCCGGTAAACCAAACTGCCCCGGATCGGGTTGCGCATCCAGCCACGGCTCCAACTCGTCAAGCAAAGGGTGACCGGCAAAGACAGCGTTGACGCCGTATTCACGCAAAAGCGTCTCCTCGAACGGAAACAGTACGACTGCCCCTTTGGTAAACCCCGCAATCGTCCTGGCGCGTCCGGTCCGCCACGCCCAGAGTTGCGGAGGAATATAGTAGATCACGGGTATGCCGCACGCTCGCGCCGCAAGCCCCACACGGAAATTGAATTCAGGAAAGTCGATCAGCACCACGGCTCCGATATCCCCGCGCCGGATACGCTCTTTAGCGGCAGCGAGAGTCTCCCGGATCGAGGGCAGGTGCGACAAGATCTCCGTAAACCCCACCACGGAGATCTTCGTGTAATCACGCAACAGCTTTACCCCTTCCGATTCGAGACGATGCCCTCCTATCCCTTCCATGGGAACCTCCGGGAACCGTCTCCGGAATTCCCTGGCAACCCGGACGGCATACATCTCGCCGGACGCTTCTCCGCACAGGAAGAACAGCGTCTTGGGCATCTCTATCTCAGCACACCCCGCTCACTCTTGTGTATGAACTCCACAAGGTGTTTCACTTCCGGAAGTTGCGGAAGTTCGGCCTCGACCCGCGCAAGAGACTCCTTAAGCGAGTCTTTCGACCGGAAAATCATGGAATAGGCTTTCTTTAGCACAGCGATGGTTTCTTCGGAAACCCCGTTCCTTTTAAGGCCGATAAGGTTCAACCCGAACAGGTTTTTTCCTTTTCCCTGACGCAAAGGCGCGGACATTACATAAGGAGGAACATCTTTCCCCACGGCGGAGGTTCCGCCGATGATGCACAATGTGCCGATACGAACGAACTGATGTATCGCCACCAGCCCCCCGATATTCGCGCCATCCTCCACAGTAATGTGGCCGGCGAAAGTGGCCGCGTTTGCGATGATCACGCGATTGCCGATGTGGCAGTCGTGCGCGATATGGCAATACGCCATCACCATGTTTTTGTTTCCGAGACTGGTAATCCCCCCTCCATGGGGTGTGCCACGGTTTATTGTGGCGAATTCCCGGACGATGTTCTCGTCCCCCATCTCAACCCATGTATCCTCCCCGCGAAACTTCATGTCCTGAGGAGGCGCTCCAACGGAGGCAAAAGGGGCAATCCGGTTCCCTTTCCCCATGCGAACATGTGACTCTATCAGGGCGTGCGAACCAATGACGCACCCGTCGCCTATGGTCACTTTCGGGCCGATAACGGCATAAGGACCCACGGACACATCCGTGCCAAGTTCCGCGCCAGGGTCGATTATTGCTGTCTGATGAATCATGCCTCTTCCTTCCTGTCCGCGCCTGCGTGTGCGGTGTTCTCGATAATCGACGCAGTGACTTCAGCTTTCGCCGCTATCACATTATCCACTTTCACTTCCCCGCGCATCTTCCAGACCGGCCCTTTGTGGGCAATGATGTCCACCTCGATCCGAAGTTGGTCGCCAGGCACCACGGGGCGCTTGAATTTCGCGCTCTCTATCCCCGCAAAATAGGCCATTCGCTTTACCCCACCCAGCGTCTTGAGGGCCAGGATTCCGCCTACCTGCGCGATACTTTCAACAAGCAGAACGCCCGGCATTACCGGGTGTCCTGGAAAATGTCCCTGGAAGAACGGCTCGTTTATCGTAACGTTTTTGATGCCGACAATTCGCTTCCCTATCTCGAGTTCCACGATCCGATCCACAAGCAGGAACGGGTACCGGTGCGGTAACAGATCCATTATTTCCGTTATAGAGACCACCTTTATTCCTCCTCAGAAGCGGATTTGCCGGTCTCGAGCCGTTTCACTCTCCGAAAAAGCTCAGGCAGTGACGCCATAAGCATAGCCACTCGCAACCATGTCTTGTGCGGTATCGCGGGGATTCCGGACCATACCTGTGATTCTTTTGTCGAAATGGAGGAGCCAACGCCCGATTTTGCCCCCAGCATGACGCCGTCTCCAATTTCAATATGGCCGGACAGCCCCACCTGCCCTCCGATCATCACGCGGCTGCCCACTTTGCAGCTTCCCGAGATACCGGTTTGAGAGGCAATCACCGTATCACTGCCGATGGACACGTTATGTCCCACCTGGATAAGGTTATCGAGCTTGGTTCCGCGACCGATCCGCGTCACTCCGAGGGTAGCGCGATCTATGGTGGTGTTCGCGCCGATTTCCACATCGTCGTCTATCTCGACAATCCCGACCTGGGGAATCTTCAAAAATCCTTTTTCATAAGGGGCAAAACCGAACCCGTCGCTTCCGATCACGCACCCGGAGTGAAGTATCGCGCGTTTTCCCACATGAACCTCGTGATACAGCGTCACGCGGGGATAGATAAGGCTATCCTCCCCCACGGAAGCCCTTTTGCCGACGTAGACCCCGGCCATGAGGATCGCCCGGTCACCTACAACCGCCCCATCTTCCACAACCGTAAACGGACCTATGGAGACATTCTTCCCAAGTGTCGCGCCCGTATGCACGACCGCCATAGGCGATACCCCAGGCTCCGGGCGTTCTTGAGGGTGGAACAACTCGACGGTGCGGGCAAAGGCATAGTATGGGTTTGGCGCCAAAAGGAAAGCGCACTTTGCGCCCGGCATTGGATCTTTGGCGATCACGGCGGCAGCCTTCGTATCACGGACACACGCAGCATATTTCGGGTTCGACAGAAACGTAACCTGACCAGGTAACGCCTCCTCGATTGCGGCGATGCCGTCTACCTCAGCGTCATCGCCTGACAAAACGGCGCCGATCTTCTCCGCAATCTCGGATAGACGAAACTTGTTTCCCACTGTACGCCTCCTACTTCGCCTTCGATCCCTTGTTTACGAGTTCAAGAACGCGGTTGGTGATATCCATGTGATCAACGACATGGACTATCCCCGCGGACCGCTCGAGAACGAGGTCATATTTTTCCGCCTTCACAACGGTATCCACATGAGCTTCGATCTGTTTCAGCACATCCCGTGTAAGCTCTCCCTGGCGCTCCTGCATCTCCCTTTCGCTTTCCTGCGTAACTCTCCGCAGATCAGCAATCTTTGCGGCCAGCGCATCCTCTTTCTCTTTCAGCTTGTCCTTGCCCAGCATCACTTTCTGTTTGTCGATTTCGTCTTTGAGCTTCATCGCCTCGTCTTGCCTTTTGTCGATATCCTTTTTCAACTCTTCGTACCGGGCTTCCATTTTTTTCATGGCCACTTTTCCGGCCTCGGACTGGTTCAACACCTTGTTGACGTCTATGACCGCAATTTTGATTTCATGGGCAAGAGATGTTCCCGCAAAGAGAACTGCCGCAAGGACTACAACCGCCGCAACCATCATCTTTCGCATCGTTTCCACTCCTCCATAAAGTTTATTGTTTCGCTCTCCTAGAACGCCGTTCCAACAGTAAACTCGAAAACGCCCGCGGGTTCGCCCGGCGGCCGGTTTACGTTCCATCCGTATTCAAATCGCATGGGACCCATCGGCGAGTACCAGCGGATCCCCAAACCATACCCCGTCCAAAGACCTTCGTCCTTGAAAGGAGTTTTTCCACGTCCCCAGACGTTGCCGGTGTCGATAAAAAACACCCCTTTAAACCCTAGCTCGGCGGCCAGAGGGAACTGGTATTCGAAGTTCGCCACAAAATACTTGGTCCCTCCGATGTAGTCGCCAGTTGCCGGATCCACAGGAGAAATGGTTCGGGATCTGAATCCGCGGACGCTGTAAGGCCCTCCCAGGAAGAACCGTTCGTACAGCGGAATCGTTCCCTTCGACCAGCTGCCGTCGGTCGGAATCGCATGCCCCCAATTGAAATTCATTGAGAACACGGTACTCTGGGTCGCCTGATGAAAAGACTTGTAGCTAAGGATGTATTTCACAAACTGACTGTCTCCGCCAAATGGCCCTCCGGCATACTGCAAGGATGCCGAATATACATTCCCCTGTGATGGATCTATGAAACGGTTGGTCGTGTTTCGCACGACATTGAAGATGACGCTATGGGTCGACTGACGCCCTTTCGCGATCTCATCCATGATGAGCCTGGACGAGGCTCTTCCTTCCCGCCCGAGAATCCTGGTGCTGTCCACCGCAAACATCATGCTCGCATGTACAAACCGGGACAGGTCAATTCCAGTCCCGACCCTTCCTCCGAGAGAATCTTTCTCGAAGTTGTTATACCTTATCCGCGTTTTATACAGTGATGTAAGGAAGCTGAAATCAGAGTCCATGACGTTGGGAGCAGTGAAGTCGAACATGTACATATTGCGGCGCGTTCCGAAATGAGACGACAGGCTGGACCTCCACCCTCGCCCGAACAGGTTGTTCTCGCTTAGCTGGACGACTCCGAAAAGCCCATCCATCGTGCTGTACCCCGCGCCGCCAGATAGGGTGCCGGTCGGCGCTTCCTGGATTTCCACGCTTACGTCCATCTCATCTGATTTACCCGATGAAGGAGCCGTAGCAATTTTCACGTCCTTGTAATAGGAGGTGCGCGAGAGGTTTTCCTTGCTTATTCTCAGATTGGTCGCGGAGTAGATCTGTCCTTCCGAAACCTGAAGCCGCCTGCGGACAACCCTGTCGTATGTCTTTGTGTTCCCCGAGATCTCTACTTTGCCAAAACGAAACTTGGCGCCCCGGTCTATGCGGTAGGTTACATCCGTAACGGGATATTCCTTCTGTTTATCCACGCCAGGCGATACCAGCGCCTGCGCATACCCATCGTCGTTCACAAGGGTTGTCAAAGCAAGCAGGTCGGAAACCAACGCTTCACGGTTGAAAACATCTCCGTTTTTGAGCTTGATCGTTTTGCGCAATGTATCTTCGGCAAGGCCGTGGTCGCCGGCAAAACTGATATCTCCCACCCGGTATTGTTTCCCTTCAACTA
>Ga0123353_10005507_pt1:0-15000 | contig 16633 bp, 13 predicted proteins | sample TergutLab28metaG_3_FD_92763 | JGI IMG/M metagenome (GOLD analysis project Ga0123353, IMG submission 92763) | Labiotermes labralis P3 segment gut microbial communities from Petit-Saut dam, French Guiana - Lab288 P3 | ecosystem: Host-associated > Arthropoda: Insects > Digestive system >...
ATGCTCTTCCACTGTACTGTCTGTGTGAAATGTCAAGTTGCCTACATGAATGGCTTTTCGCACTTTGGCAAGTTGAATGTAGGTTCCCATAGCATCACTGCCTTCCTCTTTATCATGCAAGTAATTATAATAGAAAGTGAATCCAGTTGAATTATAAAAGACAGTTCCAGAGTGAAGATCACCATTCAATAGCTGATCAAAGACCTGCAAGGAAGGAGAAATTTAAAGTGACATCAGTGACGCAAATTATTTTACCCTTTTTCTGATCATCACTGAAAAAAAATTTTTGTTTAATAATAAACTCTCAGCTAATGGCCATGTTCCCATCAGTTTGTTAGTCACGTTGCCTTAACCAGCCCAGTTTCACACTCACACATAATAATATCTGGAATAAAATAATTTTACTCTTGAATTACTAGATGCATCTTTAAGGTAGGTGACATATACACAAGACAGCTCAACTCTATTATAGTTTCAAAGTGGCACCTGAGTTTCAGCCTACTGCACACTGTAGATGGTAGGTACAGCTACATTTTATGGCATCACAAATTGGTATCCAAAACAGGATGATTCCAGTGTTATCTTTCAATTACTTGAGAACTGTAGTAAAAGGACAATAAGAGTTTTAGCATATGTATTAGAGGGATCCACCAAGTAAACTAAACCACTGACCCATTTCTGGTACAAGCGCTGTGTAAATGACATGTCCAATAAAAGCCCCCCCCCCCCAAGATCACTAAATCTCAAACCCATAGATTTTTTTTCTCTGGTGGTTTGTTAAGAATACTGTGTATGTCCCCTCCATTCACAATAACACCACAAGAACTCAACATGGTGATTATTACAATGGCATGTTCAAAAAATTACCATCACATTCTTGGGAAAAGCTCAGCAGGTTTCACATCTTACTGACACTGTTCAAGCCATTTGTGGTGCTCAGTACCTTTATTACTTTTCAAAACACTTCAATTCACCTTTCAGACGATTTGTATTTCTTAAACTGTAACTCAGCATAATGCAAGCAGTACAATATTAAACTTGCGCACATCCTTTATGGACATCTGTGTTATGTGTTGACAGGTACTAACGTTAAATGATGTTGTGTGCCAAAAGAGCAAAAACTCAGAATCCTTCATTTTTATGACTATGTATGATGCTTTACGAACACATCACGAGAGGTTGGTAAGTTTTCCCCCTTACATTACTATGTTGTTTGCTTCTGTATCTTTTTGTTTTATTTCCCCTTAAGTCAATGGAGCATTTCACGTGCTATTTGCTTACAGCACCAGCATGGCATTTCATCATACTATTCCCTGTTCCCACACTGACTTTCTGACCCCAGGGTTGCGCTTTACTAGAGGGCACTATATGAAACCTGAGAAATATACGATATATCTGCAAATGGGTTTCAACTGGTGGCAGTGGTCAGTAAACTTGTACAAAAATAAGTAAAAGATGTCTATATACAAAAGGATATATAAAACAACAACAACAAAAAAAACAGAGAAAACAAACAAAACAAGAAAACACATATAAAAAGAAGAATATTAAAAAATATAAGTCGAGTACTACATAAATTATTCAGTTAACTGTAATCAGCCAAATGGGCAGAATGTTTCTCATAACATGTTATTTCCAACTACTAGAATGGAAATGCAATGTCCTGTTATGCCATCATGTTTGTAATACTTGTCACATCTACAAACAACAACACTCTTGTTAACCATGCTTGTACATGCTTTCAAACAATCTCAGAGATTTACCTGCTAACTGAACCACCAACTACTAAGAAATTCTGCTTAATGACACCACTGCAATGGCTGTAAGTCTCACAACATTTACAGTTCTCTTCAAGCAGCCATTATTACAAAACTCAAATGAGAAATAAATATCTGAATATACATCAAGAATGCCTCTACTTATCTTACCAACCCTTTCAAAAAAAACCCACATCCCACCAGTCTCATTACTTATTCAAGACACCGCTAATCCAAAAATATCAGTACAATGGCATATTACTTACATTTGTGTGCTCCACTTCTTTCATTGCACTGACAGTGTTCAGAAACGCAGTTTGGTATGGTACTGCCTGACCCAAAGACTCATAAAAACTCACACTCTCTCCTCTGTCCTCTTTCTTTCCTTTTCACAAAACATGTAACATCGAATATGTTTTCCTTCCAAGAGCCAACATTATTCTGTAGCATATCAAGCTGGGTTAGTCAGCTGGTGAAAGGGGTCTGGCTGTATCCATGGCACCTTTACCCACTCTTATACTAGATCGTTCACGAATATAATTCTGAAATATCAGTGTGAGAATCCTAAACAACACAAGGCAAAAGATACCGAGGAATGTCTGGAAGGTGGAATTGCTCTTCTGTCCATTCTCAGGCTTCTGCTAATGGAGTAAATTTTCTACCTATGATCAGATCTGTCCATACACCCCATGTGTGTTATGCCTGGTATCAGTCGTCCACATGCCCCATGTGTATTATGGGTTGTATCAGTTGTTCACAATATACTCAGGAAGAACCCACGGATGCCCTAATCAAGTAGGCACCAGGTGTTCTCCCATAGTCTTGCTGCCATGAAAAACACAGCCCTGTTGTTTGCCTATCCAAGCACTAGTCATGCCCAGTGTGGTTAACCACAGGCAGACACAGACCCATTCACCATCCACAGTATTTCCACATATCCCACTGGTGAAGTCCGGAAAAACCGCCGTTCTTAGTGATGTTGACTCGCACTGGTTCAGAACACTCCTATCCTTTCTTCTCACCTTCCTAGCCATGGCTAGCCCAAACTTCCTCAAACTGTCCTACACAAACAACACATTTCTTTCACCGTGTAACTTCTGCACCCACTTGAACTACTTCTATCACCCTGAAAATGGAGGCTGTATGTTCCTCCCATACATTGAAATGTGTAACCACTGCACAGCGCAAAAACATAAAAGACCATTACCAGGTCAACAACCATCATGAAAACCTAACAATAATAAATGAAGGTCAAAATCAGAGACATGCAAAATCATGAAGAAAGTGTACATAATATATGTATACTTCAATAAACAGGACATATAAACATCCCACTACTGTCAATTTCCACACACAGCACAATCATTATTACGATAAAATAATAAAAGTTGCTCTAAGTTCATATTATTTTCTGTATAAGGGGTGATTAATATATCACATCTACAAGACAAAATGTAAACGGTCCATAACATGATAAATAGATGCAAGTCATGGTTCATGATTTGTTTTTCAAACTTACATCAAACGCTTCATTCCATTTTTTTTCCTGAATATATTTTATTGCCCGATTCTCCATTTCATGAAAAACTGTCCTTGCATTCAGATCTATGAGTCCAATCTGGTAAAGATAATCACCATACTTCAGCATGTGTTCAGGGTCGCAAAGACCATTCCCAATAGCCAAACCTGCAAAATGGAATGTTTGTGTGTATATGAGACAGAGAGAGAGAGAGAGAGAGAGACGGTGTGCACATACATGCCCATGACAGGAGGGATGCATAAATTTTCAAAAAATCTACTAGCCCCTCAAAATGCTATGCACCAGAAGTGTGACACAAAGCCAGTTCCATACTGATGACCCACAAATATTAGGTACTACCACACAAAAGTAGTTGCTCAGATGACCTGGCACACAGGATTTCTGCACCCCTGTACAAAAGTGTACGAAAATGTAACAAAAACCTTCATTTGTCAGAAATGAAGGGAAATTTCAACTTGTGAAACTTGAAATTCTCATAACAGTGATGGTAACACAGTCGCACATCCCAAAAATATAAAATTTTCACCTTTTAACTTGTTTAATGATCAGCATGGTACAAACCCCTTGGCCACTTCAGAGGCCCATACATACGGGAGGATAATATTAAAACAGATCTCAGAGAAAAAAGAATATGAAGGTGTGAACTGGGTTCAACTGTCTCAGAACATGGTACAAGGTCACACTTCTGTGAAAATGATAATGGATCCCTCCTTCACTTAGTAAATAAAAATTACATTGGATCCAAAAGATAAGTTCTACATTCATATTATGTTCTTTTTATTCAAACTGCAATCTGACAGAAGTGTTAGCTACAAGGTTAAAGTTTTCATTCTACATGACTGCATACTGGACAATCCACACTTCTGTTTTAAAATCCTAAAGTCAACAGGTAGGTAGTGCATTAAATACGTCAAAAAAAAATGCAAGTCCATTGCCTCCCTTTGCAGTAAGTTTGCAATGATGTTTGTGATCTCATTCTTACCTTTGAGATTAATTTGCTGCTTTGCACCGGGATTCCTTGTATGTATAGTGTACGAAACAGCAGGGATGTATTTACCTGGCAACATAGGTGTGATACACAATAAGATAGATCTTCGTATATTATGTTCAGGTGACCGTGCATCATGATTAATTCTTACAATAAAACCAACTAGACGCACTTCTTCTTCTTCTTCATCAGTAGGGCCCGTGGCTAATGCCACAGATGTACTGCAGCCTGGAAGGCTTATTGTACTCACCCTATCCCCCCTCCCACCTGTTTGGACGTTCCCATGTTCGCTGCCAGGTACCCCCACGTCCACAACAACGTGAGAGATCCTAGTAGCGAAAGGTGGAACTGTGTGGGCGAGAATTGGCTGGTAATCTTGCCTGAAATTGCGACTTCCACATCAATTCAGGCATCTTTAAATGCCACAAATCTATGACATGGGACCAACAGCTTTACTTCCCCTCCGAAGGAAGGTGTGCTGAGGATTTTTTCGCCCTGAAAAGTCCTGACGGCTTCGGCCAGGTTTGAACCCATGAACTTGGGTACTTAAAGGCAGTACACTACCCCTAGACCACCGAAGCCGCTAACTAGAAGCACAAATTTCTCAAATTTATTTTTGCAGTAAAACTCTACATGTTTCAGACGGTTTCTCTGTCCGAAACATGTAGAGTTTTACTCCAAAAATAAATTTGAGAAATTAGTGCTTCTAGTTGGCTTTATTATAAGAACTTCATATACTACTTTTATTTAAGGAAGGCAGATTAATAGAATGTATAAAATTTTACAGTCTAACACAACCTTTATTACATAAAACATAATTAAGAGATAATTAAAAAATCATAACAGCGAAATATTTCAGCCTGAAGATGGCTTTCTGAAAGAAGCCGAAACGTGTCACTGTTATGAATTTTTAATTATCTCTAAATTATATTTTATATAATAAAGGTTGTGTTACACTGTAATATTATATACATTCTATCAATTATTGAAAACACAACAGGGATGCCTCACCTGAAAACTGTAAGGACAGCAGAATATATGATGATAAAGAGCTAAGACAAAAATTTCCCTTAGCTTGAAGCACCACACCATACGAAGGAATGGACACTTAGCTCCACACATTTTTTAACCTCCACACTAGACAGAGGTGAGTGGTCAGCTCTGTACTCTAATTGCTTGAGTCCCAGACAAAGAGTCCCAACTGTATACTACGCAACACTAATAAATATTCTCAATATGATGATACACATAAATTTTAATAGCTTAATATCTATACAAATTTTAAAAAATGGCATTATATAGCCCTGTCAATTCTGTGTATCTGCCTGCAGGTGATCCAATAAGGATCAAAGCATGTAGGAGACATCTGTAATTGTAAAAACAGAGAAAGGTAAACATGTGTTACCCTGATGGTGTATTACTTCTGTTGAAGTCTTAGCTACATGGTTTGGAATGATTCAGTTAAAGAAAAGAAAGTGCCATTAGAATGCATATTCACTCTGACAAATTACAAACATTTTTTCTGTTACCTGCATAGGACTCTCCTGTAACATAAAACTCATTTTTCTGCAAATCAGGAAATAACTGAAAGAACTGCAACAGAGCATTATAGAGATCTTCGCCAACAACGGTTTCATTCCTTGCATATCCATCATTACTCCTTGTGAAGCTGTAACCTGTAAGTACAACCAACATGTACACAGTGAGATTTGAGGGTCTCACACCCAGGCTGATTACAACTGAGCTCTTATAGGACATGACAATGGTAACTTTCTATCAACCGATATGGCATCATACAGCAGAAGACCTGAATCTTCAACAGTTACATTTCTTCAACCATCAATCCAGTATTGTTGTCACACTGACTTGCAAAACACTGTCTTGGGAGTTTGAGAAGTCAAATTCTGGTGCTATGATCAATATTTACAATTAAACAATACAGACATGGCTTTATGGAGTGTCATGCATTAAAGTACTGTGTTAAAATGTTAACACCCGTATGGTTATGAGAAGACAGAAAGCAGCTTATGCTCGACTGGCTAATCAAGAGGTTCCCTGCCTCTTATGCAACCCAAAGGTTCACTACCATGCTGACAACAGTCCATCACTGGTTCATACCCTAAGCCAGATAAATCCAGTCCACACAATCACATGATTCCTTTAATATTATTCCACCATCTATACCCAAGTACTCCAAAGCCTTCTAATCATTTCAGGTTTTCTGTCTAAAATTCTATGCATCTGTCACCTTTGTTGCCTTCATTTGTTCTACATGCCCTACCCACATCACTATCCTTGACTTAATCATCACAACAGTATGTGAAAATAACATACTACACAGTTCCTGAATATGTGATTTTCTCCATCCTGTTACGTCCTCCCACTCTTAGGTTTAAATATTCCTAACAGGAACACATATTCAGGTACTTTCAATGTACATCCTGCGCCTAATATTAGGTCATTATCTGACCCATATCCTTGATCAATTCCCACTGCTATTCCAATTTGCCATCAGTAAGGGTCCCTGCATTAGGTTCTTAATTTATTTATCTAAAGTGCTGGAACTTCTTAGTTTAATGTCCTGAAATTAATGTTAGATTTTTACATATCAGGCTTGAAGGTGCTGGAAATGGTTTCCTTTGACCCACAAACGTGTGTCACACACAACACTTTGCTCACTACATGCCAGCTTTCTAGAGGTGCAATTGAGAACGCTATATTCAGAATGCTTTCTTTCAGAACATATTCTGGGCCACGATTTTTACACCCTTAAATACTGAACATGTCAGCTCTGGCAAACGAGTAGGCCAAAAACCCTCCGCTTATTATTCTGTCACAAATGCACAGAATTGTTTGTGGTGTAACCTGTTGCACCATCTTGCTGGAAAAAAAAAATGCACAGGTTCCTTCATAATCAGACAGGTGTTAAAAATGATGTCATAATGTGTGCAACATATAAACGTATTTTTTTTTCCAGACAAAAATAAAGAGTCCACTAATCCTATAGCTGCACTCATTGCACAAGTCTTAGTCAAATGTGACTGAGAGCAGACACGTGTGAAGCCGTGAGAAATGGGAGTACATATGGGGTTGTACGGAGCCAGAATTGGTCTGTTTGGTACAAGACACTGCAAGTTGTTCATGAACAGTCTGGATATACATATAGTGCATACACACGGTTCATAGGACTTATAATTGCGGCTTTTCTGATAGCTGGAGGAGCAGATCTGAATCCACAGCAACAAATGGAACAGATGATGGAGTAGGTAATGGAGTTTATAGTGGAACAAAGAGAAGGAAGGTGTATATGCGAGTGGTTAAAAAATAACAAACCCAGCTTGGACACAATGAGTGTCAAGGTGCATCGTACGAATGAAACAACCAAAATACATAGTACTGACAAAGGGGAAAGAGAGACTTGAAAGACTGGTGAACTGTTTGGAGGCAAAGCTAAGGGTGCTGGAAGTAACAACTTAATTTTATGGACGAATGGCACCAGAGGAACAATTTATTAATGTCTGATACAGAAGATCATACCCAAGAATCGTATTTTGACTCACAGCATACCACACATCACACCAACCTTTTCATCACGGAATGACACTTACTGTATTAACCTTTAAACAACCTCTCCCCCTAGAAATTCATGTCACATAATTAGGTAAAAGGGAAATTTACTGCATTTTTAGGACATGCAGCATTATCTCTATTTTACTTTCCATAAAATTCTCTTTACATTATAATTTTATGTTTTCCAGGTCAAATAATTCACTTTTCATAAACAATCCCCTAAATTTAAATACCAGCCTAACCATTTAAAGGTCAACATGGACTTTTCTGCAGACCACTACTCATTATTCTGACAGTTCATATATCCAATGATATAAGATCAAGCTTCACAGCTTCACAGCACAAGTCCAGAGTTTATTGCAGCAGCATACACTGCGTGAAGGAACCAGCTCATAAAGTTCTATTCTTGTAAGAAATGTGTTCAGCATAGGTATCATACAGAAACATGTGATGTTAATGTGATCCCAACTGCAACTGCAGATGATGCACTGACACCTGGCTACCAGTCTCTGATAACACAAACAAAGGTGGCTAACTGAGTGATTCAATTGACACAATATGCAGGCCCAGGAAGCAACAGACAACATATGTCACACAAAATAAGAATCTAATGACTTTCTGTTTAAAACACTATGATTTTAATTTAGCTTTATCTATGGAAAATAACAAACGACCTTACCTGTTCCAACTGGATTGTCAATATAGATGACTGAATGAGTTCTTGTCCATGAAAACTTTCTGCGTTTTAAATACAATTTGGTGTTTACTGAAAATGGCCCATTTTCTGTAAACAGACCAAATAATGATGTTGCTCCAGGACCTCCTTGTAGCCACAGTACTACTGGAGCAGATGGATAATTATGCTAAACAGGAAAAAAAGAATATTTCAGTTTCATCACAAAAGGAAGCATACTTATACTCCACTCCTGTTTTCTTTGCACTTAAAATTTGGTGTAGTGGTTGATTATGTCTACTTTGCACTTCTGAGATCCCAAATTCAAATCTCAGTAGTGAGACCAGCTACCTATCTTGACCAAGGATTTTTATTATTTTCCTCATTTCACTGAAGCAAACACACTGACAGTACCTTGAAATAGACCATAACTGATTTTTCTCACATCCTTTCGAATTTACAGTTCACTTATCATCCCTCCACATGTCCTCAGTAGCACAACAACCATGCAGCTGTCAAAAAATAATTCATACAAGAAACAAACATACAGAAATTCTACAGTGTGATCATTTTAGGGTACATGATAATCACTCAGCCACTCAGGCAGGCACGTACCATTACTCATGTCAACTCAAGCTGCAGAGATTCAAACTACAGACAGTATTTTTTTATCACCTGACTGAAATTGGACATCACTGCTGTACAGCAACTGATGCCACTGCCCACTCTCCAGTGCTCAGTCCAGCAATAAAAGAAAAAAACTCCCTGTAGCAGAAGCTTTGACAAACCAAAAGCCTACACCCACAAAACAATTCTGCTTCAGTATCATTCCAGTAAACCCTGTAAAGCAAGCTTACACAGCCAACTGTAATTCTACAAGCACATTCCACTGCACTGTCACATTACTGCTTAGGTCAAAATGCCACATATCGGATACCTTTCCAATGACAGGTCATGTTAGATACTTATATGAAAAGTGTTTGTGTATTAAAATAAGACTTCTGTGTAAACATTAGATGCTATAATTCCAGTAAAAAAAAGACAATTTATGCAATCATACATAAATACCCACAGTATCAGTACTGAGAAAAAATAAATGAATCAAACCACTTAGTGCTCACAACAATGAAAATGAATGACACCAAAAATGATTTTAACATTCTCCTTGAAAATCCATCTGACCTTGTCTAGGAAAATGCAGTTCCATCAGTACCAACAGCTATAAAAATTCAAGTGAAACCATGTGTGACAATGGTAGTTGGCTGGCACTTAATACATGGCTGTCATTCAGCAATTTACTAGAATGATACCAAAGTGAAATCATAATGTGTACAGCTTCTTTGTTTATTTTGGCTGCAACCAGTCTCAATATATGCCACTTGCACAGTCTTTCTGACAAGTGATAAGTTGGATAGAGTTCAGGTAGCTCTCAAGTGATTGTAAAGTTTAAGTTCTAAATCCAATGGCTGCATTATTTTCCTTTCTGGATCTCTCCTCTCAAACCCACTTCATTTTGATGGCACTTTTATGTTACTTTATTCAATACTAACCATTGTCCATGTCCCACTCAATTTAAGGCATCCAATCTTTACCCCAATATACATCATTCAGTTTCATATCCTCATGGTACAAAAAGCGAGCATATTTTTTTTTAACTTTACATACATTAAGTTAATAAAATGTAATAATATTTGCCTATGGTTGTGTTCCTTCAAAGTAACATCACACTTAAGCAACAAAGTTGGATGGTATGGGAAGAAAGAAGTCATTCAGGTGTCTAGAAATGACAGATGTTCTGACATTAGTGTCAGAATTGTCCAGTTTTGTATCGTACTAACAAAAGCAGGAGAGATTTTGTGATATTATTGTATAATCTGCATTATGTTCCATCATGCTGAATATTGGTACAAGGTGATGACTCTAAAAACAGTATTAGACTGAAACACAGGATGAACAAATATCAGCCTATCACAAATTAATGTTAACTTTTTTAAACATTTATGAGACAGCAGATATGTCATGCCACGCCATTTATGTTCTCCTATCCTACTCTGTTCTACTCCTCAAGGATTAGACCCATATATTTCTTTGTTTGTCAATATCTAGTCCTCTTGTTAGATTATAAAAATTGGATTGCCAAGAATGATGTTCAACTGCCACCTTCCTACACACTGCAGCCATTTCCGTCAATATTAATGAATCTCTTCTAACACGCCTTTAGTTTTCCACAACTCTGACACATACCAAAATAATGTGCATCCTGATAATTTGCATACAAAGAGCTGCAGCTTTCTGCCGGGCCCTTTGTCAGAAGAACAGAGAGCAATCTTATTACACCACTTTTTGCCTAGTCCTCTCACGGGATAAGTACAACTGGCAGCTTTCTTTAAATATTGCTATCATATTCATTAAATGTGTATATAAGGTATAAACTATAACCGGATTTTGGGTCCACTCGGCATTAAAAATTATTACACGTGCCAACTTGGCTTTGTCTCTACGGGCACTGCTGTGCTGAAACGAGTACACACTACAAAAATCACCATGTCATGTGAAGCTCCACCACTCAACTTTTTTTCAATAAACAATCATGCTAAAATGGCACATGATCCGGCTACATACACATGCTTGTAAGAATTACACCATATTTGTTAAACTTATATTCTACCGAAAAATTAACTAAGTTTCCTCGACATACAGGACGTTTCTTACCTCGGCTGGGAAGAACCAGAAAAACAAATTAGAGTCGAACTTCTTGTTCACTGTAAGATAACCCGAGAAACTAGTCACGTTTTCGGCTCCCTTTAACGGCCCTACGCTTGCTGCTTTTTGCGCCTCATCAATCCGACCGGCTTCTATCAACGGAGTAAGAAACAGAGGTTCTCCAGGTTCGCCTTTGATAGAAATCTGTTTTATTTTGGGGTAGACATTGAACACACACGACACGATACACAAAGACGACCAAAGTAACAATACGCATAAAAGCATTTCGAGGTTGGCTAAAAATATCAGTCGCTGTTTAGTTATCCTCCAACGCCTCTTCTTGTCTTCCACTTAACACGATAACCTCTCATGCTCACAGATAACGAGCTCATACTCTTCGTCTGCGATAAGTCACGGTCACGAAACAAGCACAGATTACGTCAGCTTGTGGTCCTGCGCATGAGGGTGAACTAGTTATCAATGACTTCCCCTGCAAAGCAGGATGAATAATCTGCGGTAGGAACCACTCCCCTGAACTATGCAGAAAGGAGATAACGTTCATATTCTTTTCAGTAAAACTAAAAACTTATTAAACGTGTAATATTCAGATTGGTGCTCAGCCAGCAAAATACAAGCTGTATTAAAATGTGGAAATACCAGTTTTGGGTAAATCCGATTGGTTTGAAATATTGTGGTTCAAAGCCGGTGAGACAGAAAGCCTGTTCTCTTTGTAGGATATCGGTGCATTGCCTTCATAAATGCACGCAGACCAGACCGTTTTCTGTGATCATGTACGGCTACCGCGTGGATGGATAGGCGGATCATGTCCAGGACGTTACACTTCGTCATGTAACGACGCTGTACTATACGTGACAGTTTCCGACTTTCTCATCAGGGGATTAAGCGAAAAGAAAAAGACCAGTTTATTAACTGATATATACATACAATTTTGACTCAGCAAAAGTAACTGTAACCATCAACATTTGAAAATGGCATTTTGGTGGTAACCTCCGCACTCTAGCATTCGACCTGGCAGAGGGGTCACGACCCATTGCAGCAGGTCTTTATGGGGTGCTTCACCACACTGCCGTATTCTCTTTTTAAGTCAGGGATGCAGGCAGGACGTGTGTGTCATACACCTTGTCCCTCAGGGAGCCCCATATGCAAAATTCTTCTGCCGAAAGCCTGAATCTCCTTATCTGGCCCCCTTTCCCAAACTTTCCGCAACATTTTTCTTTCCTGCAGGGGCTGCCTGAAGGCCAGAGTGTGTGAGACACGCCCTTATAGTATCCCTGACTTACAAACAGAGAATTGGCTGTGTACTGAATTGCACCCTTAACCGCGAGGGAAGACAGAGGCGTATCAACACCAAACTCCTGGCAAAACAGCCGCTACTACACACAGGGACTAAGTGATCTCTAGAATTGAGATGGTAATCGGACAGGAATTGAACTCCGGTTATTTAGCACGTGGCTAGTTAGTTCACTGACTCGGAAGATGTTTCTGAAAATGTGAATTGAAGTGATATGACTCTACACACGGTCCAGTAACGGGAAACGGGCCTTATGTCGTAACAGGAAAAAACCTGAAGAATTATGAGCTGGTATCGCAGATTACTGCGTTCAAACTCAGGCGCTGGTGTTCTGCACAGTAAGCACTGCCACGCTTGTCATGAAAGATGTTATATACAAGCCCTGAACACACTTCGTAAGGAATGTATTAAACTACAAGTAAAATATTCTGAATATCTTTGTGGGCGTTTAAATGCAAATAAGTTTCGAAACTTACAGAGTCTTGATGAATCACGTCTAAATTATTCACGCCATCGTTCCCAAAACGCAAGAACTTCATTTCTGTTTTATGTCAAGGTTTATGTCAAGAAAGTCTGAAAAGAAGAAACTCTGAATCCGTGGCAGCTACAAGAATGTTGTTACATGAGGTGTTATTCAGTAAGGGAATTCCTATTGCAAAAAGGCGACTTAATACGTTGTTGTCCGTACCGACTTGACAGAAAGTGTTCCTCTAAAATCAACACAAATGATCAATTCAGAGAGATGTTTACTTCCGACGGCTGGAATCTGACGTGACATTAAACAGAAAAATAAAGGTTTGAGAAGAAAACATTGCACAGAAAATAGAAAATAACAATATTAATAACAAATAATTAGATCTTCGCTCTTCTAGGAAGTTCAGCAGCGCTAATTGGTAGTTAGTTACCGACGTTTCGGCGCAGCTTATCGGTCACATTTTGAAGGGTCCTGCAGACGATGAGACCGAGGGGCTGTTCCGAAACTTCGGTAACTAACAACCAATCGACACTGCGTAGCATCCCAGAAGAGCGAAGACCTGATTGGCACCGCGGCGGAAGCCGGAAATCGGGCAAAAAAATAATGACACAAAGTCATGAAGGAAGAAAAAAATCAGACAACTAAAATAGTTAATCCACTTGACACCAGGAGGACGGGAATGAAGAAAGGGCAGACGAACGAGAAACGTATGAATATCTGAAACCAGCCCAAAAAGAAAAACATAATTGGATGGAAATATGTGATTTTACCGAATTTCGAGATGAAGTGGTCAGCATCCTAGCTTTGTTTCGGAAATACACTCAATTAGAATCTCTGATGCAATACCGACAATTCTGTCAGGTTTTCGTGACTTTCCATATTTTCTCCAGACAATAAAGCCACATTTATCGAATATACACTGGAGTTTACGTGACAAGAGAAGCCAACATCGAAATAACACACAAAAATAAGTATACCCTTATTTGTTTCAAAATCTGCTTTGGTGGATTATCCTATTGTATTCAACAATTCGCTAGCGTCATGAAAGAGAATCCTTCTCGAGAAAGTAACAACGGCCCATCCAATAACGCGGTTACCCACTCTGTATAGATCCCCACTTTTCATTGCTATGTTAACACGATCACGGCAGTGGACCATATCCTGAGCCAAACAAATCCAGTTCACACCCACCGATACAAATTTAGAGATCCATTTGAATACTGTCCCTCACACAGGCTGAGATCGTTCAAATTTTCCCCTTCCTGCGGATTTTCCAACCGTAATCAAATGTACATTTATCAGCCCTTCTATACGTTCTACAAGTCGCGCCCATCAGTTTTTAATTTGATCACATTAATAATAATCGCTGAGAAGTACGTATTGTAGAACTCCTTTTTCTGTACTTGCTTACCATCTTCCTGTTACTTTCCCTCCCTTAGGTCTCTAGCCATTCTCTGCCATTCTTTGCCATTCTTTCTTTACCACAGGCTGCTCTTGTAGTGGACCCTTCGGGATAGGGGGCCAGCTTATTAGCCATTTAAAGCTCAGTGGTAACTATATGCACCACATGTTGTACGGAAGAGAAAATATGCATTTTTGCACAGAGTGTATGTATGCTTTCCGCATAATTCCCACCATAAACACCGATTATTTCAATATGCACCATTAATTTACTGGTCCTCATAATGGGAACGGAATATTCTCTGGGAGGTATAAGTGAAGTTTTCCCTGTCAACACCATGAAGGTGTACAAGAGGAGTAGAGGTGCAGATCCATCCATTCTTAACCTCGACAATAGATGGAAATGCGTGGTAAATATCATGCACTGGACGTTTAACCCAGGAATGAATCCTCGTACCCATTGAATAGGTGGTTGGGTGGGCCTCAGTGTTGATCTGGAGGTTTTCGAAAACAGAAACTTCCCTTGGCCCTCCAGCCCTGCAGCCTATTCGTTACACCAACTCCTTTTCTGTGAGGTACAA
>Ga0123353_10005508_pt1 | contig 16632 bp, 21 predicted proteins | sample TergutLab28metaG_3_FD_92763 | JGI IMG/M metagenome (GOLD analysis project Ga0123353, IMG submission 92763) | Labiotermes labralis P3 segment gut microbial communities from Petit-Saut dam, French Guiana - Lab288 P3 | ecosystem: Host-associated > Arthropoda: Insects > Digestive system > Gut ...
TCGGTTTGACACAATTCCTTATAAACGCACCAATCGCAATTTTGGTTTAGATTGTGTACGGGTATAGTTTTTTTCGAGATTATTTGGGTCGCAGTAGTTTGAATATTCGCCCAAATCCGTTCCATCATCCCTTCGTCAATATCAACGATATAACGGTCGAGGAACGACTTCCCGTTGTCCTTTATGTCGTCGAAAACCTCGATAGGGATAACCTCTCGGCTTGGGAACGCCCTCTCCAAGTAGAGAGCCGAATACAGCGTCTGTTTTTCGTATTGTTTTCCGAACGCTCCCGATTTCAAAACCTTTAACGGTTCGGGCGGGGTGGAGCGTATCATGTCCCAGATAACTCCGCGCACGTAAAGTCCTTTTAACCAGCAAGCCTTGACGTATGCAGCCGATTGAAGGTTTATCCAGGTCTGCTCTCTCGACATTTTGTTATTTTTGAAGGTTTTACGTTCGAGGACGTAAAGGTCTCCGTCGGGACTTTTAACAATACCGTCGATTTTCCCGATAAAGTTCGCGCGGGTTGCGCCTCTCGCGGTCGTTAAAAGCGGGACGCAAATATCCCCTTCGAGTTCTACAACCTCCCATTTATCCGTTTCGCCGTAGGTAAAGTCATAGTTGTTCATAATATGGAAAATCTGACCGATAAAGTTATCGCCCAAAATTTCCATTTGCGCTCCCGATAGTGCGTTATATTGGTCGGTTATTTCGCCTTGGAGAAGGTCTTTCCAGCTTCCTCCTTTCGACCGTTCCTCCAATAACCGATGGAGAACGGTTCCCTTGTAGAGCGGTAGCGGGGTTATCTTTTCGGATAGCCCGACGTTATAACGCCAATCCCACGCCCGCGTACAACCGAGGTAGGATTTGACTTGGGTAACACTTATCCCCGGTTTTTTACTCTTGTTGGTATTCGGCATAAAAGCCTCCCTCTCGCGCTTTTGCGCAGTTTTATGCCTTATTATACGGCGGAGAGCCGAAAACTATACCTCCGAAAAGTAACAAAAATTGGCTATATATACGATGTATATATAGAAAAAACCCGTGCCCAAAAATAGGATAGGTGTCGGAGTAGGTGGGGGGAATTTTATTGCTTGGTACTATGTACTACAAAAAATAAAGTAGTATAAAATTGGTCCAAAATTTTTCGGGTTTTGGAATGCATTTTCTTTTATATAAAACTTTCATAATCGTATAAGATGTATATACGTATTTTTATATATACTTATACTATTATATATTTATTTATAAAATTTAATAGATATAATAATAGACAAAATAAAATTGGTTTGCTTATACTATTTTAATTTTTGGAGTACATAGTACCAACAGATAGAATTACCCCCACGTATTACGGCTGGTATACCGCAAAAAATTAAAATTTTGATGGTAGCTGGGCAAATAGTTATATAAAACGAAAATCCGAAAAAAGTATATTGCTTATACTATTGTTGGAAAGCCAATTTATATAATTATCGGGAAACATACTATGCAACGCGAGGTATTATTTTTGACGATTTTACGCCCACGTTCCCGAGCGGATTCACGAGAATAAAATTTTGGGGATGGAGAGAAAAGTTGTTAAAATTACGATAAAATTTGTTGGTCCAAAAAGTCTTGTAAAAACCATAATAGTAAAACTTTTTCAAAAATAATCAAAAATTTTTCAAAATTTTCCAAAATATTTTTGAAAAAGGGCTTGACTTTTTGAAAAGAGTATAGTATAATATAATCGTAAGGTCGAGCCGACCTTAAATACATTGAAGCGAGGAACACAAAATGTTCAGAATTAACCAAGGTAATTACACCCTCTTACTCCACGGAGAGAGCCGCACCGTTCAAGTTATCGACAGAGGAACGGGAAACGTTATCCTGACCCAAAGGCGTGAAACAATCGGAACGTCGACCTCTATCCGCTTTAACGGAACGCAAAAAATAAGCATCCGCGTCGAGGAGGCTCTCCGTTATAACGAAACCGTGCAGACGATGACCCGCGTTCCCGACGACCTCGTATGGCAAACCGTCCGCGTCATCCGCGAAGTAGTCGGACACGACACCCGTAGTTACCGCGACCTTCCGATAGGTCAAGAGGCTTTCACCGCCTTCGTAAGCGAAGGAAACGCCTCGTTTAACCTCTCGGGATATTCCAGGAATTACTTCGCGAACGGAAAACAGATAAAGGTAATGCCCTACCACGGTTCCCGTAATAACTGCCCCGCTTGGGTTCGTGACGAGAGTATAGATAACGGTAACGTCGTAGGTTTCGGATTTGAGATTGAGGTCGACCATCCCGAGGGAAAAACCGCGAATACCGAACGCCTCCTGCTGAAAGCGATATTTGACTCGGGTTTAACTCCCGCCGACGTAAGAGCCGAGCAAGATGCCTCCGTAACCTACGAGATAGTTTGTAACTCGTTTACAAAAGCCTGGTTTGAGGTAGAGTGCGGGGAAAATGGAAGGTTGACGAAACTTTGTGACTTGTTAACGAGAGCGGGTTTCGTAAGCGAACAGGGCGGGCGTTGCGGACTTCACTGCCACGTATCTCGCGCTGCTCTCCCCGAGGATGCTCCCGAAAAACTCCAAGCCCTTATCTATAATAACGAGGAGATGTTCATAAAGTTGAGCCGTAGGAATAAAGGCGCGATGGGTTATTGTTCCCTCGACGGTAATAAGTTTTCGAGCCGTTCGACCTACGAACAAATCAGAAATAATCTTCCCGGCGGTCACTATACCGCGTTAAACGTAAATAACGCTCATACCCTTGAACTCCGCTTTTGGAGAGGAACGTTGAACGTAACAAGAATTTGGCAACAGGTAAACGTTATCCAGGGAATGGTAAACCTTATTTACAAATCCCGCCTCGAAACTCTCGCTGTCGGAATGACCCTCGAAAAGTTCCTCGCCCCGATGAGCCCCACAGCTCGCGAATATATTAACGAAAGGATGGGTGCAAATTGATGAAACTTTACGCCGCATACGGAATGAATACAAATAAATACTTTATGCCCCCCGACCTCCTCGGTCGGGGGGGGGGCGAAATAATCGACTACCGCCTTGCTTTTAACCGCCACGCGACTATTATCCCGGAAAGTGGGTCGACGGTTCCTTGTGTAGTTTGGGAAATGGACGAAAAACTCGAAAAAGGTCTCGACTATCGCGAAACATATCCGACGTATTACCGAAAGGAAAACGTCAACGTAAAACTCTCCGACGGTATAATTTTGACTGCGGTTGCGTATGTTATGAACGATACGGGAAAATTACTCGCTCCCGAAACCTCGTATCTCGACCTTATAAAAGAAGGGTACAAACAACACGGTATAAAAACCGATAAGCTATCCTCGATAGCAAATAATCAAAGAGGTATAGATACCTCAAATTCAAATGGAGGCGCAAAATAATGTGTGTAGCAATTGTAAAAATGAGCGACGTAGCCCCGCCGACGACCGAAGTTCTTAGGGCTTGCTGGTTCGCAAATCCCCACGGGGGCGGGGTAGCCTGGCGAGAGGGCGAAGGTTCCGACGCGAAACTCGTAATGGTAAAGGGTCTGATGACTCTTGAAGACTTCCTCGAAGTCGCCGCGCAAGTCCCCGAAAACTCTGCGGCGTTATACCACACCAGGATAGTTTCGGTTGGTAAAGTTTGCGAGGAACAAACTCATCCGTTCTATACCAACCAGAGCGAAACTGAAGTCCTCGTTCATAACGGAACGTACCGAATAACGCCCTACGCGGGAATGAGCGATACCCAAACGGTAGCCGAGTATTGTATGACCCTGTCGTTCGCCGATAGAACGAAATACATTGATAAAATCACTCGCGAGGCGTATTGCCGAACGGCTACCCTCTCGAAAAAGGGAAGCCTCATAATTTATGGTAATTGGACAAAAATTGACGGGCTTTACTTCTCGAACACCTTCTGGAAAAATTACCTCGCGACGAATAGTCGAAGGCTTCCTTGGGTAGACGAGGACACGTATTACGCTGATGACCACACGTATTTTTGGAGAGAAGGAGGTGTTGAGAGATGATTGGATTTATACTCGCGGGCGTTATATTCGCCCTTGTAGTTGTCGGATTGGGCGTAGGTACGCTTTTCGTACTATTCAGAAACAAATCCGAAGACAAAGCCGCAGGAATTAAAATCGAGTACGACGATTTCGATGCAACCCGATAAACCGATAGAAAAATACCTCCCCGATTTGGGGAGGTATTTCGTTATCTCGTTTTACTGTATAATCCAGTTAGTACGGATTACTCGAATTGACTTGATTCAACAAATCGTTGTACTTAACGATATGGTGTTGAATCTCGCTCTGGGAGAGAGGGTCGAGTTTCGTCATCCGTTCCTTTCGCAACCAGAAGTCAGCGTGCTTTAATTCTTCGCGCGCCATGTCCTTGTAGCTTTTGTCTTTTGTTTCCCAATAAAGCCCGAGATACTTCTCCGCGTCGTGCAATTCCTCCTCGACCTCGTTTCCTTCCACGCTATCGCTTGAGGATTTGACCGAGGGGATATTTGTAACGAGAGGGCTGGGTTCGAGCTTCCAATTGTCCTTGGCGTGAATATGGTGGTGAGCGGCGATTATCGCCCCGAGCTTCGCGATAGGCTCAAGATGAGATTGAGAGTAGTCCTTCGGAAGCGCGTGAAGCAACTTCTCAAACTCTCCCGCGAGTTCGCCGCAAATGTGACAAACGTCCATTTTTAACCTCCTTCTATATCTTTGTACTTGTCGTGAAGTCGGTCGTCAACGTAATGCATATCGTGGGCAAGCCAACCGGTTTCCTCGAAACGCTTGTACCAACGCCCCGCCTTCTTGTACTTTTTAACGAGGCAACAGAGAGCCTTCTCGACGAGCTTGCAATCAACCCCCGCAGCGTTAAAATACTCTTTATTGAGGTCTCCGAGGACTTTTATCGAGTTCGCGAGCTTTGTATCCCATTGGGATAGATGCTCTTTGAGGCTCATCGGGTTATACGCTATGTGCGGCTCCATTGCGCTCTCGTCAAATTTTATCCGATATTTATCGAAAAGCTCGTTGGAAAGCTCGATTTGAAAGCAGAAAAACTCTTTGGCAAGACAACGGTGCATACGCTTGAAACCGTTATAACCGAAGCTCTGGCAACAAGCCATAGCCTTCTTATTTATTGAGGCGTGTTCCTGAAACACGCCGTTAATTTTCTTGTATAGTTCAACCATTATTATTCTCCTTTTCAAGTAGCCCGACAATTTTGGATAGTAACTCTATCGTTCTCGCCTCGTCCTCTCGGGCTTCCGTATATCGCTTTTTATTGAGTTCCAAAATCGCTATATTCACGTCGAGATTGGCGAGAGTTGCGAAATACGTTAACCAAGCTACCCGAAGGGATTCTGGGTCATTGTTGGGCATCCCCGATTATTCCCTTACGGGGTCGTATCGGTCGGCTGAGCGGCGAGAGAGCCAGCCGACCCGTTGTATACGAGCGGACACAAACCGTCCTTCACGACAAAATGAGGAATAGCGGTCGGAAGTCCGTTACTTCCGAATTGGAGACGATACCGCGAAGGTTTCAGGGTACATCCGCAGTCGATAACTCGGCCTCCGCGAAGTTTTCCAATAGGTACGATATTACCCGCGTTGTCTATGAGAGGGAGGGTAAAAGTCCCTGCTGCGTCCGTTATAGTAACGGGCTCAGTCCCGACGTTCGGCGGGATAAACTGACCGATGAGAAGGGTATAAAACCCATAATCGACGGGTTGGAAAGTTTGAACTATAATCGTCGCAGAAGTTCCGACTACGACCGTAATATTCAAATCTTTGAGAAGTCTGTTGACGTTGCAACAATCCATATTTATCTCCTTACGGCTAAAACAGCCGATTTTATCCTTTTATTTGAGTTTAATTTTCGAGCGAAAAGCCCGTAAACAGAACGGGAGAGGTTCCCCTCTCCCGCCCGAAATGTACTCACTGACGTGCTATGCACAATCGAGCGGAAGTCTTGTAACCCTCTGGGGGTTTATTCAATTGTAATTTTCAATCGGGGAGTTACGGATAACTCCGTCAATTAAAACCCGCCTCGTCCGTCGAAGCCGCAGTTTCCTTCCGGTCTGCGACCATCAAATCCGGTATAACCTGTAAAGTACGGGGCATAGGGAGAGGGGACGGGGTATGCGGGAATGGGAGCCTGAGGCTTCATAGCCGCAATAATCCGCGCCTCGCTCAGCAACATATTCTTTTCGGCGAGCTTTTCATTCGCTTCTTTTAACTCGTTGCAAGCGAGCCAGTCGATAATTCTCTGCGTGTTAGCCGTCGCGTTTGCGATGACCGCGCAGGTATCTTTTTCGTTCTGGAATTTGACGCTGTCGATATTACGGTTGGTTGTGCAGCAACAGTCAGACATTTCTTTCGAGATAGTCCAAGCGTTTTTCTCTGCAATAAAGCGGTTTTCGGCCAATCCTTTCTGGGTTTCGCAGCAACAGTTAAGTGCAGCTATCTCCGCGTTTTTCGCAATAATAGCGTTATCGAAACCGAGACGACCGATTTCAGCCTTTACTCCCGAAATATCGCTCTCGACTTTGTTAAAGTCGGTTTGGTTTTGCATAGAGTTAAACCTATCGGCAACCCATCTATCGTGGTAGTTGAGCGCACCGCCGTCACGACCGTAGCCGTAACCGTCGCCGCAGCCATAGCCTCCCCCGAAACCGCCGAAAAGTCCTCGACCGCCTCCGAGCAGAGCGATAAGCAAAAGCATGCCCATCCAACCGCCCCCGCCGTTATCAAAACCAGAGCTTCCTGTGGTAACAACAGGTATTCCTCCAACATCTGTTAATGGCATAATTGTATTTTCCTCCTTTCCAGCTATAAATAGCTGAGCGTCGAGCCGATAACCCGTTCATGACCGCGTCCGTTCTCGATATAATATATCAAGGCATCGTGCCCGATATTCGATTTATCCGATACCGAGTTGAGCGCGAAGCTGGTTGAGGTCTATCCCCTGTTCCCGCGCGAGATTCGCTACCATAGCGTTAAATTGTTCGGGGTTTTTCCCGTTAGCCATTTCCATAGCCCGCGCGATTACGGGGTTACTCTCGGTCAAGCGGGTCAATAACGCCTGAGGATTTTGAACCGTTTGAAGCTCTCGCGCCAACCCCGCGAGAGGGTGAGTTGGGGGAGACATAGTCGGTTGACTGGTTGGGGGATACATTCCTCTCGATTGACCGTAGTTGTAATTCATATTTTTCCTCCATGGATTTTATTCGGGAATTGAGCGCGAGTATCTCTGCCGCGAGTTCCTCGCTTGTCGGAGGAGCAGGTTTCGAGGGAGCGGGAGGCTCGGTCGAATAGGTCGTCAGTTGAGCCGTACCGTCGTTTCCCGTTCTTTTTACATAAATTTTCCCGTTCGCGAAGTCGGTAAAAACTCCTACCCCCATCGGGTCAATTCTCGTTGCTCTCGCCTCGTCGATATTCGTAACTGCTACGCATACAGTAGAAGGCTGATAATTTGGCGTAAGAGCTTGATTGGCGTTTTGAGAGGGGTACGGATAGGGCTCTCCCCTATTCGGTAGACCTACAGCGTGTAGGCGTTCCGCGTAGTATCGCGGGTCAGGATAGGGAGTAGCCATAGGCATTCCTCCACTCCAAGGGTATCCGGGATTGTTCATAGGTCAGTTCGACCCCCTTCCTTCAAATAAAATGTGCTTCAACTCGGCTTGAAATTCCTCTGGGGATATATGGTTTGCTTTCGCGATACCCTCGCAACACGAAATACCCCGAGACAACATTACCTTCAATTTTTCTTTTTGAGGAGCGTCCAGGGTTTTTATAAATTCTATGACGTGGTATCGGGTATTCGTATGGTGTTTAAGCAAAACAAAAATCCCCCAGAAGTTTATACTTTAATTATAAAGCATTTCCTTCGGAGGATTTATCTGGATTTTATACCAATTTTATACCGATTTTATATTCTATAAAGTTCGAGCAAGTTTCCGGCGTATCGCGACAAGCTCCTTGTTAATTTTTGGATAACTCCAACCGAGTTCGTCCGCGATAAAGGTTATATCCTTCCGTTGGATATATCTCATTTTGAATATCTTTTCTTGAAGTTCGGTCAAGTTGAGTTTTTCGAGAAGGTCGTCGGCTTCGTTCTTCAACGCCGTTTTGAAGTATTCGTTTATGTCGCGACTTTCTTGGCTCATTTGTACTATCCCTTCGGTTTAATTTGTATTTTGAGTTTTTCGCCGGTATCACCGGTATCAACGGTTATTTGAGGACTATCTCCTGGTTTTATTACTCTTATCTCTCGGGAGTAACTCGCGCTCGAGGTCGTAGTTTGATTACCGTCAGCGTCCGTATACGTATGAGATTGAGTTATTCGCGTAATATGAATTTGAAACCTCGCGTTTCCCGACCGGGGCGTTATAGTTTTACGTCGGTAACGTACTCGCATTGATAAGGACATTTATAACCTCCTTATTTTCCGATATTTATATCTCCGCTATTATTGCTGTTATCGCCTTGGTTTATACTCGCGTCTATGTCGTCTACGACTATCTCGAAATTATCCAAAAAGCGACCAAATTCTTCGTCGTGTTTGGCAGCCATTTCGGTCATCTGGTTGTGGTGAAAAACGGATAAGAAAACGAGCGAGAACGCGAGTAATCCAATAAGAACGAGAGACATAATCCAATTTCGCTTGTTGGTTTTTCTCTGGTCTGCGACGGTTTCCCGGAGGAGCGTTATCAAGGTATCTTGTGCATCCATAGTTTTATTCGCGGTTTCGGAAAGTAATTTGTCCATTTTTGTTTTACCTCATTAAAATAGTGTCTTATGACGGTCTATTATACGGAATAGCGGGGAATAATATTCCCGACGCTTTATTTACCGAAAAATTGAGCAATAGCAAAACCGACTATGCCCGCTATAATCGCAGCTATTATAGCTCCAATCATAGCCTCCCAGCGTTTCGCGGGTTTCGATTTTAGTTCTTTTATATCCTGGTAGAGCTGGTTAAATTTTTCTTTTATCTCGCCGACCGTAACCAGTAGATTTTGAAAACTCGTATCGAATTTTATATTAAATTTTTCGAGTTCCTCAATTCTCCCGTACATACGTTTGTGGGATTCATGGTTATCCGAGTTTAATCCTTTTACCTTTTCCTCTAATTCTTCCACTCTGTGGTCGAGTTTCGCGAGAGTAACGTCAAGACTGTCTACTTTGTTTTCAGGCATTGTGGTTTCCTCCTTACGACCCGGTATATCCGTGAGCAGTAATCATATATCGAGAAGGAATACTCAAAGTAGTGTTTGAAATGGACGCGCCATTCCGAGAGCTGTTGTATACAGGAGACTCGCCCGCTGCGAGGATGGATAAACAACCAATTATTCCGCCATAGGGCTCAATAAATATTTTGAGATAGTTTTTTGAAGCTATACTTCCCGAGGGAGAAGTGGTGGACATATTAACGTCTCCCGAGCTTATTATCTCAATGGAACCTACGAATTGTGTCCCTATTCCAATAACGCTAAGTAAACTTGTTCCAGAGGATACAGAATTTCCATAGCTGCTCACTACTACTCCTCTTCCCGAAAAACCCGTCGCCGCAGCCGAGCCTAAGACAAGGGGGAGCCGATAAGGGTTTACTCGATTATTCGCGTCCAATCCCGCTATTCCAAAAGCTGTATCGACGGGTAGTTGAGCCGTTGGAATTTTTGTATTTTCGTTGAGGCTCGCTACTCCATTCGCTGCTCCTCTACTCGTTGTGGGGATAGCTCCCGCTTGAGCAGCCGTAACTCCATGGGGATTAGACGAGTTATTTTTGTGTGTCGTTATATCCGTTTGAACGGGATTTACTACGGACGCTACGTCTCCCGCCGTCTGAGCTCCGTTATCGAGCTTGGTAAAATTATCGCCGACAACGTTTATATCGGCAGGAGAATTTCGGTCAATCGTCGTAAGATTGAATTTAGACATGATAACCCTCCAAAGGTTTTTATAAATTTGACCATAATTTGGTTTATTGTTTATTGATTGAGGTCGAGAAGAACGTCCATCCAGGTACGACCAGAGTTATAGAGCTGTCCCCAAGTCGAGTATTGATTATAAACGGCTTGCCAGGTTACGGTATACGCTTCGAGTTCCCAAATCATATTCGCGGGGATTATATGCTCTAACCTACGGAATAGCTCGTCTATCCAAAATTCGCCGGGATTTCGAGAGCGAATATTGATATAATAATCGTTTGGAACGACAACCATATCGTAACCATCAACCCCGAGAATTTCGTCGAGAATTTGACAGACGTAATTTTCAGTATAGGGCGGAAAATCGTGAAGGCGCATTTTTACCCTCTCCCGTCGAGCTTCCCGGTTTGAATTATCTATAACGGGAGTATCGTGAATTTCGAGAACGCGCTCCCATTCGATTATCCCTTCGTCGCTCGCTAAGGATATAAAAGCGTCACGGAAGGCTTGAAAAATTTTGAAATATAACCCTGCTATCGGTTCGGGAACGTCGTCCTCGTCCTCGCCTACCCATTCCTCGGGATATACAGCAAATTCGGGAAAAACAGCCTTCGGGATAGCCTCCATATCGAGGTTTCCTTCCCAAATTTTATTCATCCGAAGTAAAATGGAATTGAGTTCGTCATTAACCATAGTTATCTCCCGTCGTCGAAAACTCCGATAAATACTCCCAATCTTGGAACGTATTGGGTTCCTTGGTTAGTCGAATATATCGGAATTACTCGGTCGTTACCTGTACCCGCTCCCAAATCAACGCTCGAAACGTTTTCAACGCCCGGCATTTTCATTATCTCGGTTATAACGCGGGCGGTCGATATTCTCATTTCAGTTACTCTCGGTTCGGGATAACGCGAGCGAACGTCTTTGAAAACAGCCCCTATCGTCGAGCACATATTACCCGTAATTTGACCTACGCTTGTTATATCCGGGTTAAAATAGATAGTCGCCCGGAGGTCAACGTTCATATAACTCGGCGTAACGACGTCCACTTGGTGCCCAATCGGAGCCAGTCCCATCCCCAATCCCGTATCTCCCGCCGGGTCAATTTCGGATTTCAGCCGAAGGGTTTCGTTGTAAGAGATAGGGAAAAAATCCACGTCAACTACCGAGAGTTGGACGGTTCCTCCGCCATCCCAAATTGGGAATACCCGAGCCGAGTAACGTCCGTCAGGGTCAAGGGTTCTTACCATTTCCTTATAATCAGAGATATTCCCGCCGAACGGCTTTCGGTTTATCCTATCGAGCACTCTCCTCCGAAAATCCGCGTCGCTCTCCTCGTTACGAGCGAAATACTGTGTACCTATGACGCTCGCGCTACCCAACCCCGTTATCGTTTGGAGAGGGAGTAGAACGCTCGCTGGGAAGGCGTTACCGCGCGTTCCCGCTTGTTCGCAGCGGATAAGGGAATACGCGCCCGTACTATCCGTCAAATTTTGAGTTACGGAATACGTTATAATATCCTCAACCCCCGTATTCGCGAGGTTAAAACGCGAGCCAATAGGAACGTTTATCCATGAGGTATTTTGAGAGTTACGAAAACGCGCCCGGAGGATTGCATTTGTTGCGGGAAGTCGGGTCATCCCGAAGTCCTCGGCTCGAAGGTCGAGGTTGCCGAGCATAGCCGTCATAAGATAGGTTTGGGATTTGGTTAGCTCGGTCATGGCTTCCAAATTCAAAATTTCGGGCGCGACTATCGAAAGCGCGTCCCAAATTATGCTCCCCTCTCTCGTATCAAGGTCGGGAGCTACCCGCGAGAGTAGTCGTTGAAGAGCTTCATACATTTATTGTTAACCTCGTTTCAATGGGCGAGCCCATGTAATGATGGATATTGAACGATATTACGCAACTATCTACGTCCGTTTGTTCGACTTCCGTAACCCGAACGCTTGATATTCTCAAATCTTGCATAAGGCTATTTTGTAGCGTATTTTCGATAGTCGCGCGGATATAATCGAGGCTCGCTCCGACGTATTGCTGGAGCATAGTTCCGTATGCCCAACCGTAAATTCCGTAGGCAAAACGCTCGGTAGATAGTCGGTGAGATATAGATTGTTCGAGAGCATCGTAACCATCCACCATACCGATTATTCGGTTCCCGACAACGCGGTAGGTTTTCGACGGAACGGTAAGCGTAACCTTTACCTGGGGAGCCGTTCGGTCGCTGAATATAGTCGGTATCACTGAATTACCTCCACCATATAAAATCGTTTTTTCGCCGAGTTTGATATCAAAAGGACTTTACTTCCCGCCTGGATAACTTCTCGACACATCTGTCCCACAATAAAAAACGACGCAGGAAGGGTTATCTGATTATCGAATTTAACCGAGAGAGGGTCAACCGTAACGACAACTGCCTCCATAAAGTCGACCGCGCCAAACTCGCTCTCGGCGGTTCTCATAATCGCGTTCAAAATTTTATTCGCCCCGTTACTCATTACATTTGAACCTCCAAATCCAGGGTGTGTACGTCGGCCGCAAAATTATGTGTCGCTGCTGTTATCCAAAAATCCTCCTCGATACCCAAATCCTCTATCCGAAGGCGAAAACCCGACCCCGCTTGTAACTCGGTCATATCGACTTTATCGTCATTCGTCATCGTTCCCATTACGTTGAGTTTTAACTTTTTCTTTTCGGAGTTTTTCCAATCGAGAAGTTTTCGAGCTATATCCTCCATAACGGTAGGGTTCGCCTGTTCCTGGTCTACCTGATAAAGGTATTGGAGCTTTCCCCATTTTTTAACGTTTAGCGGGTCACGGATAACGACAGAAGCGGCAAGATTATTTGTACGGACAACCTTTATATGGTTATAGGTGTCTCGGTCTATATCGACCTCGTAGGTATAACCCGTAACTGCGCTATTATCCCCGAGGACTATTCCCGTATGTTCTTTTTTGAGTTCCGTGAACGTCAATACCCCGAAAACGTCGCGGACGATATAACGCCTCCCCTCGAGAGCTTCGGCGATATTTGTTTGAATAATTGCGTCGTCGAGAATTGAATATAGGGTTTCGTTTTCGTAATAGTCCTGGTTGAGGAGAGTTTTCGCGACGGCTTTTATTTGGTACGAGGCCGGAGCTCCTGTTTCGGTATTCTCGCCCATACCAAATTCCTCGCACATCCGAAAAAATCGGTCAGTTGCAGTTCCCGTTTCGACATATCTTGTGTCGGCATTTTTCCAGTAACGTAACTGATCGTAACAGGTAACTTTGATAGTTCCTTTCGCGTCGATACCCCTCGTAAAAACGTAACCTTTGAATTTTCCTACATCGCGGATATATAACGCGATACGGTCTCCCGCAGCTATTTGAAGTTGGTTTTTCGGGTCGTTCTGTAACGTAAACGTCAATCTCCCCGGCTGTCCTCCGAGCGTAGTGACCCATTGGAGCCTACCCGCGAGGTTTGTTATATCGAAAGTCGTTAGGCGTTCAATCGTTTTTCCTTCCTCGTCGCCCTCCTCAGGTTTGATTATATCCATATGTTGGAGTAAAAGTTGCTTTTTGAGAGCCATATCTTACCCCCCTTCGGATTGCGTCGCTTTTGCGTCGAGAGCTTTTTGGATAAATTTCGGGATAGGGTCTCCCTCAACTCGAACGGGAGCCCAGGAATTTGGTATCCAAATCTCGGTTCCCTTTTTCATAGCTCCAATCCACTTTCCTTTTTTATCCATCAGTTCAAGCCCGTTCGCGCCCGCGAATTTTTCGCCCGAAAATCTGAATTGATTTGGGTCAATCGTTTCGGTTACAAATTTTCGGTCTACGTTGTACGCTCCGAAGGTTAAACCCGTTAAAAAGGCTTGACTATAGGCTTTTCCTTTGTTTATTCGACCGTAATGGATAGCTATATCGGCGAGCATATATCCTTTTGCTGGTGTTACAAATTGAGCGGGGAGGTAATTATCTCCCGGCTTGTTCGGTTTCGCTATACTTTGATTTTCGCCGGGAGTAGATATTATAACCGTAGGAACATATTCTTCAATTTCGCTCTCCTCGACAGCGATAATCTCAACGCCGTACTCGCGGTATTCGCGGAGTTTGAGCATATAGTATATGTCGCCTTCCTCGCCCGCGCGAACGTCGGGGTCAACCCCTTCGACCGTAACCCAGAAATCGTAATCAAGTCCGTTTGCAAGTCCCGTAACGGTAAAACGAACAGGGGTCATATTATCTTGCCAGGAGTTGAAAAGGTTTATATAATCTCCGACCCGGGCGACTGTTTCCGTTTGGTCGGGGTCTTTGAAGTCGGCGAGGAAGTCGCCCCAAAAAAGCGACGTAACCGTAACCGTTCGTAAACCGGGGGAGTTCGGAACGGATATTTCACCAATCCCGATAACCTCTGATTTTGTCGACCCCGACGGACGGGGTACGAGTAAATTTCGAGGGTTTATTTGAAGCGCGATTTTACGGGTTGAGCCGTCCCAAGCGAAATATATCCGAACGCCTGTATCAGTTATTGAAGGAGTAGCCCGAGTTGAGGTAGTCCTTTGACTTGCAGCAGTTATTTGGTTTCTCAAATTTACATTCAAAGCCATCGTTTAACCTCCTGACGGGGCGTATAGCGAACTTTCGCTCAATTCTTGAAGAACGTCGCCAAGTCCGTCTACAAGTTCATAAAAATCTGCATTTTCGTTTACGTTTTCGATTTGAACGGATATTTGAGGAGTTAGCTGCTGGAAGGATATTCTATATTGACGAGTAGCTATATCTCCAAGCATATCCAGGTCGTCTTTGTTTATAGACACCGTGTCGCGTACTCCTACTTCCCCGCCGTTAATGGAAACTCCGTAGGAGTTGAGATAATTTTGAGCGTTGAGGCTCTCCTGCTGGAGGTCGGCTTGACGTCCGAACCAGTATTCCATAGTGCTATCAGCTTTATCAATAGCCCGAATAACCTCGTATAAGCTCGTATTTTCTCGACCGACCATCGCCTGACGGAATGCGTCAACGTCGGTAAAGCCCAACTCGTGAATTTGCTTTTCCATTTCGAGTTTGGTTCTCATACTTTCCTTGGTAAGTTCTTTCATAACTTCCATTTCAGCTTGAGCCCGAGCAGCTTCCGAATAGGCTTCGGCGAGGCGGTTTAACTCCTCGATATTTCGACCAACAATATTTCCCTGTTCGTCGAGCGTAAGGTTTAACCCAACCATAAGCGCGTTCAACCCGTCTACGGCGTACTGCATATGAGCTATCTCGCCCGCCGTCTTATACTCGACCGAGGCGAGGCGATTTATCGTATCCATATACATAGAGGCGTATTGCGCGTTATCTCTCCAAGTTTGACCCGCGTTTTTCTGAATATCGTCGAGGCGTTCCTGAAAACCCTCGGCGTACTCGATAGTGTCACGTAGGCTGGAATTAAAATCCTCGGTCTGTAACGTCGATTTACCGAGCCACGCGGTCAAGCCTACGAGGGCTATAATGACGAGAGCGATAGCCGCAGCGATTATTATAATCGGGTTCGACCACCACGCCGTTCCGTTCGCTATAATAGCGGGGATTTGAGTAATGAGCCCCTTGCTAACCAGTTTTTGAACGATATTATAAATAACAAACGCTCCCGTGAGTGCAGCGATAACGATAGCGAGAGCCTTTACAACCGGGTTCGCCGATTTGAACGCGACTATTAACGCCCCGATAAATATAGCTCCCGACGCCATAGCGATATTGAGCTTTATTTTCGATATTGTTGCGGCTTTTGTTGCCGCGTCCATAGCTTTTATTGAGGCTATAAACATAACGATTTTCGTTGTCGCGAGGATAACTATATAGGTTCCGAACGCGACGAGAACGCCATACAATATTTCAACGTTTTCGGTCAAAAACTGAATAACGGGAACGAGAACGTTCGTCATCGCCTCCTGCCATTCGACCATAGCCGGATATAACGCCTCCCCGAGTTCGGCGCGGGCTTGTTCCATTTGTAGACGGAGCTTTTCCATTTGCCCCGCATTATCCTCGGCGAGAACGGCGTTCATTTCGCCCGTTCTACGAGTAATAATATCCGAAAGGACGGCAACCCTCTCCATTTCGGTTCCCGTTTTGAGAATATTCTTTTCGTAGTCGGACATTATATAGCCCTGACGTTCGAGCATCATCGTATTACCTTCGAGAGCGCGACCAAAAAGCTGCGCTGCGCTTTCCGCATCCTGCGTAGTCGCTCCAATACCGACTTCGAGAGCAAGATAATTACCCATTACGGGGAGGAGAGTTTCGTAACTCGATTGTAACTTGATATTCGCGGCAAGGCGTTGAGCTCCCGCAACGTAAACGTAGTCAGCGACTACGCCCTGTTGTTGTAGGGCTTTGGTATATTCAATAATCGCGTCGGTATCGAGCCCCGTCGGCGCGACGGTCTCGAATTTTAATTGTCCGAGCCTTCGGGTATCGGCCAAATCCATGAGGGTTCTCATTTCTGATAACCCCTTTTTAACCAATCCGATAGCCTTCGATACAACTTCGAGAGCTTGATTGAAATTCATCCAGGAAAAGCTCGTTTTATTAACCTGGTTTTCGAGCATAGCTTGTTCCGCTACCAATTCCGCTTCTTTGTCGACCGCCTTCGCGAGTTGAATTTCGAGATTTTCGACCGTTGACGCCTGTTTTTCCAGCTCGTCGCGAGTAGCTTTCCCGCTTTTTTCCA
>Ga0123353_10005509_pt1 | contig 16632 bp, 12 predicted proteins | sample TergutLab28metaG_3_FD_92763 | JGI IMG/M metagenome (GOLD analysis project Ga0123353, IMG submission 92763) | Labiotermes labralis P3 segment gut microbial communities from Petit-Saut dam, French Guiana - Lab288 P3 | ecosystem: Host-associated > Arthropoda: Insects > Digestive system > Gut ...
ATGTGAGCATGATTCACATATACAAGGCGGGGAGTGCTCGTTACACTTCTCGCCTGCCGCCACAAGCTTTTTGACCCTAAAGGGATCAAATGACAGTGGCGGGGCACTTTCGTTCCTAATTTAGTAATATACAGAGTGATAGTGTGAAATGCAAGCATTATTTCACAATTTATTCATATAAATGCTGATATTATTACAATATTTCACTAAAATAACGCGATAACTCAAAGCTGGAAAATGTGCAAGTCGAAATTGTGGATCTCCATCAAAAGTTGGTTACTGTACACTCGTCACTCGCCCCGGTTGTTGCGAGCTACGTAGTGGTGCGAAAAGTTGTGTCGAACAAATTAATTAATAGGTAACTTAGGCTATGAAAAAAATACTTCTAAAAATTATACTATGCGTTTGCATTTTGGCAATCGTTACTTTTTCGGTGCTTATTATTCGTGAAATATATATTGACTGGCAGAGCCGGACGTTTTTTTCGGACATTGCTGAGCAGTTCGAGAGGCGGCCGGATGCCGCGCCTCCGGGGTACACTGAACCCGGCGGCACACAACCGGGACAACCCGGACAACCTGAACAGCCGGATGATACCGGTACTTGGGTGCCGTTCGTGAATTTTGAAGCTCTAAATGAACTATTCACCGGAGTTGTGGGTTGGATAAGGCTTAGCGGCACACCAATCGATTATATGATAATGCAATCCACCGACAATGACTATTTCCTGACGCGGCTGCCGGACGGTACGACGCACAGAAACGGCTCGATATTTCTTGATTACCGTAACAATAGCGATTTTTCCGATAAGAGCATCCTGATTTACGGACACGAAACTCGCGCAGGGGACATGTTCGGAGTCTTAAAAAACTATAGAAACCAAGAGTTCTATGATGCAAATCCGAGAATATTACTATATACTCCGGAAAAAGACTTTACTATTGAGATATTTGCGGGAAATGTAGTGCATTCCGTCAGGGATCATCCGCCGCTGCACTTTGAAAATGACGAGGAATTCCTAAACTATATAAATCAATTAAAAAGAACGTCTGTATTCTCTACAGACGTTCAGGTAAGTCCAAACGATAGAATAGTAAGCCTCGTCACCTGCACATACGACTTCGACGATGCACGGCTGATAATTGTCGGGAGGCTTGTGGAGTAGAGGGTTAAGGCACATATGGCACAAGCTGGACACCGTCAAGTATCATGTGCTGTCCCCGGGACATTCGTAAGCCGGGCGCATTATGCAGGGGGAATTGCTCTCCTGCATTATTGTTAAACATTACATAAAATTCGTCCCATTCCGGCAAAACATATGTATATAGGTCTCCGCTTACATGGGTCATCGGCTCACCGGGCCATCTGTTATTTTCAAGAACACCGTGCTCAAACGAAGTCGAATAAACATAGCAGTACACCTCGTCCCACCCCTCGGTGTTGATGTAAAAAACCACCGTATCATCATTTAAGAGCGAAACATTTCGTTTTGCAAAACTATACACCCTTACAAGCGGCTCGTCTAATTTGCCGGATGTACCGGTAAGTGTGATGGTCACGGTCTCATCAATTTCCATATCAGCGCCTAATGTCAGTGTGTATCCGCTTTCATAGGGTATAGATGCACCATCATTTATGCTGTAGACTGCTTCATCAACATTAACCGCTGAAACTGTTAATGTAATCGTATCATCAAAGAAATCGGCACTTCCTTGCGACAAAGATACGCTCGGATATCCCTCTTTGTAGAAAACAACCACAGTTTCCGCGTTAACCGTGCCGCTCAGTTTGCCATCCATAACCGTAAATTCATTGCCGGAAATAACATCGTTATAGACACCGTCAATCATCAGGTGGGCTGTTACACCACTTAGCACAGTTTGCTCCCCTGTGTTGATAATAACCACGCCTGTACTGCCGCGTTCAATCATCAGCAGCCTGTCACTGTCTGTAGGGTTGGAAAAGTATTCGCCTGTTCCTGCCATAGCTGTTTTAAAGTGGTTTAACGCAACAACCTCCGGCGACTTAAACGCATCATTTCCTCTTTCGCCGACAATATTATTACCCCATCTGTTATCTACTCCCGGCGAGCTGCCGGCAGGACGGCTTAAATACAGCGGTGTACTGTCATTACGTGCGCACAGCACAGCCCAGCCGTAAAGTATCTGTTTTTCAGTCAAATCCGAGGTCTCGCCTGCGTTGCAGAATGTGTCGTGCGATTCCACCCATGTTACAAGCTGACTTGCCGGGGCATTTACAGAATATCTTTGCATTGCCGATGCGTTAAATAATCCTGAACGCACTGCACTGACAATAGTATGACCGTAACCCGCATCAGTTACATTCATGTATTTAGCATAAACCTCGGCTTCGGCACTGCCCAAAACCTCGCCATACTGAAATTCTGCGCCATTATCCAAAACAACAGGCCAGAAATCACTTGCAAAGGCCGGGTTGTCCTCAGGAAGTTCGATGTGATAAGCTGCATCATATCGAAACCCCGACGCACCCAGTTCAATGCAACGCTTCAAGAGGTTTAACACTTCTTGCTGGACATATGGGTTTTGGGTGTTCAAATCCCATAACCCCAGCAACTGCCTCTGCGTAGCCTGATATCGCCCGGAGCCGGTTATTCTTGCGGGAGCATGAAATGCTCCGCCGGGTATGTTCTTTATCTCATCACTAATACAATCATAACTGGCTGCGCAATGATTAACGACTGCATCGACGATTATTTTCACATTATATTCATCAGCAATGCGGCACATGTTCTCAAATTCCTCTTCTGTACCGAGCTGAAAATTTCCGATATTAAAACTGACGGGCTGATAATGATACCACCAAAACCCGTTCGGACCGCCGATATTCATACCCTCTCCGCCTTGGGGGTGTGTAATTATGCATTCGGTGATAGGAGATGTTTGTACAGCCGTATACCCTGCTGCCGCGATATCCGCCATGTTTTCTGCTATTATGTTAAAAGACCAGCAAAATGCGTGTAATATCACACCGCCTTGAATCGACTGCTCCTGCGCAGCTTCGTCAATAGCATCCGGCTCGGACGGACTACATGCAGCAACCAGTGTCAGCATGATAAGTAAAATGATTAGAATAAGTGCTTTAATATGTTTCAAAGGTTAATACCTCCGTTTAGCTTTTAAAACTAAGGCGACAGAATACTGTCGCCTTAGAATTGTTTAACCGGCAGAATTACTTTTTCTTTTTAATAATGATAACTATAACTGCTGCAATGATACACGCACCTGCAACGCCCAAGATTATCCAGAGGACATTATTGTTGCTTTCCGGTTCCGGTGTTGGTGCAGGAGGTTCCGGTGTCGGCTCCGGAGCAGGTGGTGGCTCCGGTGGCGGTGGCGGCGGCGGTGCATCCGGAGTATGAGGAACTACCGGTTCTTCATAGTAAAACTCAAAATCATCGTAGCCTTCTATAATAAACCAAATATCAACTCCGGTCTCCAGGTTAGTCATATCATCTGTTTGAAAAGAACCGTTATCTCCGTTGACAATAAAATTATCGGCCCATCCTTCAACTTCGATTTCCCACCAATCGCCGACTTTTGTCAGTTCGCCGCCGGGCCAGCTGCCGAACATATCACCCTGGCTGCCCCATGCCCAGAGGCGGATATCATCACCCCATGCTGCGGGAACAATTGCGCGTATAGTTATCATCGGTGCACCGGCGAAATCCGGATTTTCAAAGAAGACATTTGCACGGCCGCTATCTTCAACGATAATCCACATATCGATGCCCGGCATATCTTCTATGTTTTCAGTTTGATCTGACCCGTCGTTTGCATTGATAATGACGTTATTTGCCCATTTCGGAATCCTGATTCTATACCATTCTCCGATATCTGTCATTTCCTCGCCCGGCCAGTCATCAAAGAGATTTCCATGCTCGCCCCATGCCCAGAAACCCGGATTGCTCCAACCTGCGGGCACTCTGGCATAGACTGTGTACATTGGAACATACTCGGGTCTGTCCCCTGTTGTCTTCGGCTCGTCTGTTACTTCAAAATCATCATCGGGTCCGGAAACGGTTACCCAGAGATCTGCTCCATCGATGTCAAAATCATTTGTTTGTATCGAGCCATCATTGGCATTTACCAATCCACCCGATGCCCATGTAGGCACGTGAATGTAGTACCAGCCGGAGTTGCCCGGAAGTGGTTCAAGCGGATCGCCGGGCCATCCGTCGAAGACGTTTCCTTCGTCACCCCATGCCCAAAATCCGGGATTTTCCCAGTCGTCGGGTACAGTGACATAGATAACGACCATATCATCGGGATTAGCCGATGCGACAGGGGTGAGTATTACTGACAGGGACACTAACATAACAAGTGAAACGATAACAGATGTGATTTTTTTCTTCATTATATTTCCTCCTAATATTTTTGATTAACAAGTCTTCATCTACTGATGTTTTGCATATAATATACTACATATCATAATGATGTATAAACGTTACTTTGTCAAGGAGTAAATTAGTGAAATATACACTAAACCATGTTATTGTATACGACATAGATTCTGCGACTAACGCGCAGAATGACGGTGAAAACTAACGCGCAGAATGACGTTGAAAACTAACGCGCAGAATGACGGTGAAAACTAACGCGCACAATGACGGTGAAAACTAATGCGCACAATGACGGTGGGAACTATCTTGCAACAGTAACTTAAATTCATATGGGGGAAGTGCAAAGCTGTTGCCGGTCGTAATGGAATCGTCCATTAGATTCGTATATGTGCCGGGTGGCAGTGATATCCTTTGCTCTGCTGCACTGTTATTCAGAATCACCACCAGTGTTTCATCATCGGTTTTTTTGGTAAAGGTTAAAAGAGCATCGTTGCAGTTATTAAAAACGATTTCCGTAGTACGGAATGCAGGGTGTTTTTTACGCAGAGTAATCAATTTTTTAATCAGCGGTCTAAAATCCCTGTCGGGAGGTACAGGCTTATCCCAAAGCATACACCGTCTGTTTGCATCTCCGTGGAGTGTCCCGTCCATCCCGACTTCACTCCCGTAGTACACGGACGGGCAGCCGCACATAGTAAACAGAAGCACAAACCCCAAAATTGCAGCCTTGGTATTTCCGCCGCACCCGGTCATAAGCCTGTCTGTATCATGGTTATCAACCATGTTAAAAAGCAGCTTTTGTATCGGCTTGGGATAAGCCGCAAGCACCTCGCGGGTCATCGTCGAAGCAAACTCCGCCGCATTTGATCTGCCGCCCGCAAAGCTGCCGATTGCCGAGAGCAGCGGATAATTCATCGTGGAATCAAACTGACCGCTGCAAAGCCACGGGTAGGCATCATCCCAGTTCTCGCCAAGCATAAATATGTCGCTCTTAATGCCTCTGACCGCCTTGCAAAGCTCTCTCCAAAAGTCGTGTGATACCTCATTTGATACATCCATCCGCCATCCGTCGATGTCGTACTCCTCAACCCAGTAGCGTGCCGCATTTATTAAATATTCCCTCGCTCCCGGGTCTGCGGTATTCCACTTGGGCATATGCGGAGTATAAGCAAATGTGCGAAAGGACAGGTTTTGCATTTCTTCCTTAGTAAGACGAGGCGGCATCTTTGCGCTGTTTAGCTTAAAATTGAGAACCGGTTGCTTCAGTATATGGAAATAGGAATAATACGGAGAATTACTGCCGTTCTTTATTACATCCTGAAAGAATGGATGAGTAAATCCGCAATGATTAAAAACCGCATCAAGAATAACACGTATACCAAGCTCATGTGCACGCCTGACGAGCGTGGAAAAGATTTCGTTTGTGCCGAACTGCGGGTCAATCTTAAAATAATCGGTTGTATCGTACTTGTGGGTAGAAGGCGCCTGAAAAATCGGCGTAAAATAAATACCCGTAAAACCCATTTCGGCAATGTAAGGCAGTTTATCTATTACCCCTTTTAAGTTTCCGCCAAAGGAGATCCGGTGAAGATTATCTGTCTGACTGCCCCAGCCGGGAATTGTTTTTCCTGAGCCGGAGTTTTCCGTGCGGCTACTACTGTTGTTACCGCTGCGCGCAAACCGGTCGCAGAATATCTGATACCAAACTGTATCTTCGACCCAGTCCGGCGGGTTAAAAACATCCTCTTCATTTATAAACGGGAAATTAAACCATCCAAGCAAATTGGAAAAATCCGGTTCTATCTCATCGGTAAAGCCGGAAGACCCGAAACGAAGAATTTCAGAATCTTTTTTGAGGACAAAACAATAACGTAACCTGTTTGTCGGCGTGTTGCGAAGCTCACAAAACCAGTAGTCGAAAAGCTCATCGCTTAGCTCCTGCTTCATCTCCACTTTGAGTAAGCTTTCCTTGTCGAAGGAATAATCACTGCCGTTTTTATCAGGAAACCAGTTAAACGGGTCGATTGCGTATACGACAACACTCTGCACATCACCGCGCGCAGTACGCAAACGAATGTGAAGCGTATCAACATCAGCAGCAAAAGCGTGACGGCTTTTCGCTTCATGAAATACAGCATGACGATTTATCATATATATATTCCTTCTTTCGTCATTGCGAACCGTCCGCAGACGGTGCGGCAATCCATATTTGTAATTAAAACAACAATATCTATAAATTGTGCATTTGCACAACATCGTGGATCGCCACGTCGCAATGCTCCTCGCGATGACGGGTATATACTATAGCTTTCACATAACCTTCTGTACACGCCAGGCAAGAAATCCAACAATTAATTGGAAAATTAACAGATGGAATACAGGCAGAATAAAACCGACTACCGCTGATGGCAAGGCGGGCAGCCAAAAACAAACAGCAAAGATTCGGAGCCGCTTGCTTATAGGTAAGGCATGAGTCATTATGCGCCCAATGCCCATCATACCTGCAATCATGCCGCTTAGCGACAGTAATGAGACAGAGCTTATCAGAAATATCAGCAGCATGATCGGCAAAAGCATGCTGCTATAATAGTTGTTCAGGAGAGCAAGACGGTCAAATATCTCGCCGGCGTTTTCGTTTGCAAAATCAGATTCGGGGAAAAATTCGAGCGGAGCCGTAAGTGTTAGTGATCTGCCTTCAGCCGTGTCTGTAAAAATCACTTCATCGCCGGAAATCACAAATGATGACATCGTAACATGATAATCGTAGAAACGTGCATACATTTCATACGGATGCTGACGCAGCAACCAAAAGAATGTCGGCAGCATAAGCAACATCAGAGAGCATGAAACTGTCACTACAAGCGACATACGCGATGCTTCACCTGCCCTTTGGGCGAGCTTTGCTATCATTCGCCTTTATTTGCTCCGGCTGTTAGGCCGGTCACGATGAACCGCTGGAAGAAAATAGCGAGAGTCGTTATCGGAACAGCAATCAAAACACTGCCGGCAGCAAAACGAGGTATATTAAAGAGCGGACTCTGGGGATCGGTCCAATTAAAGAGCTCAATGGCTATGGTGAGGTTTTGGTTGGAAGAAAGAAGCAAACGCGGCATTATATAGTCAAACCACGGACCCATAAATGCAGTAAGAGCAAGAAATGCCATCATAGGTAAAGAGAGCGGCATCACTATATGCCTGAACACCTGCAATTTTGACGCGCCATCGATATATGCAGCCTCGTCGAGTGTGCGCGGTATGTTGAGCAGATACCCCCTCGCAAGAAATATGTTGCCGGGTATGCTCCCTGCCGTGTATATGATTACCAGCGTATAGATACTGTCAAGCAACCCGAAATTTAACGCTATAACATATATTGCCGTGAGACCGAGGAAAGATGGAAACATTGTAAATACCATGATGAACATCAGCAGAGGCTTACGTCCCTTAAACGGGAATCTTGCAAAGATAAATGCGGTAAACATGTTTAGTACAGACGTACAAACCATAGTCAATGCTGCTATAATGAATGTATTTCTGAACCACAGCGGAAAGTCTGTCTCGGTAAGGAGTTCTATATAATTCTTCAGAGTCGGCTCCGACGGGAAAATCTTTACATCGGTTATAGCTGCCGAAGTACCGAATGAAGACCCGACGACCCACATGACAGGAATTATCACCGCGAGTATCATCAATCCCAGCCAAAGATGTATTATTATGCCGAAAAACCATTGCTTAGGAGTCAATTTCTTTTTATTGGTTTCCATAATCTCACTCCTCCTTGAATACACGTGTCCGGCGCAGGTTGATGGCTGATACTGTTGCCAAAACTATGAAGATGAACACGGACATCGCAGCCGCATAATTATACATTCGCTGGTCTATGGTCAGCTTATATATCCATGTTATAAGCAGGTCGGTTCTCCCGGCGAATTGTAAGCTCGGGTCGCCCGGTCCGCCTCCTGTCAGGAAAAAGACCAGACCGAAGTTATTGAAGTTAAATGTTACGGAAAATATGAGTTGCGGTGCCGTAGCCGATAGAATATACGGGAAGGTTATTTTGCGGAAGATTTGCGGTGCATTTGCGCCGTCAATTTGGGCGGCTTCATACATATCGGTGTTTATTGTCCCCATTACACCCGAAATTAGAGCCATAAAGTATGGGAAACCCAGCCATACATTGACAATGACAAGGACAGCCCGGGCATAGTTGACATCGGTTAAGAAAGGCAATGCCTCATAACCCAAATCTGTTATGAACCGGTTTATAGGTCCTTGCGGGTGTAACGCGTTACGCCAGGTAAGAACCGAAACAAAGCCGGGTATTGCCCACGGAAGCATGTAGATACTGCGAAAGAACTTCTTGTATCTCACGAGCGGGCTGCTTATGATGACAGCTTGAAGCATACCGAAGCTATATGCGGTAAAAGTCGCGGTGAAAGCCCAGATTGTTGTCCATATAAAGAGATATACAAAGGTATGACTCCAGATCGGGAGTCCTATGATATCCCGGAAGGTCTGGAAACCTACCCAATCTACCAGATTTCTTGGTGGAATCGTATTTGTATTGTAGTTCGTAAAGACAACAAGAAATGAGAACAATATAGGGAGCAATGAAACAAATAACAGCAGCAACATTCCGGGTGTAATGGAGATGTACTCGAAATTGCGCTCCAGACCCGCGCGGATAGAGTTAATGCTGTCAATCCGCTCTCCTTCTTCGATTTTTTTGCGGGTTATAAAAGCATCACGAATGTTAAACACATAAACAAGCAGGAACAGTAAAAGCACCGCTATGGCAATAAGCCCGCTTATCAATAACATAGTCGAGTGATCAAAAATAAGCACAGCCGACGACTCGCGGGGTATCTCGCCCAGCGTTATGATCCCCCAAATGCTTCTGGTAAAGAAACCGGCGTTGCGAAAGTGAAAGAAAGCATTTCCGCCGATGTCCATAGCTCCTTCAGGTACAGTCAATACACGGAGGGTTCCGGTGAAAAGCTCGATACACACAAGTGCGACCTGAACGCCAAAGAACACTAATCCTTTCAACCACTGCCGGTTTAAGACTTGCCCGCTGCCCCAGACTATAGCAGACATAAATGCCGTGACAAACCGCATACAATCACCCCGTTTCGTTTATTGATTACCAGTCGATATCTCTGCCTGCAGCCTGTAGTAAGGTTTTGTATGTTTCCATTGCCTTTATTTGCGATTCCTCGGCTGTCAGTTGTCCGTCCCATGCGAATACAAACAACTCGCGAAGTCCTTCCCAACCGCCCTGATTGACTTCGGGAATTATGGGCATCGGTACGGTATAAACATTTTGCTCAAGGATTCCGGCGAGATAAGGGTCATCACTTAAGCCCGGTACACGGGAATGGTCCATAAACGCGGGAAGCCTGTTTTCTTCAGTGTAGAAGAAGATTGCACCTTGCTCGCTGGCGAGGAACTCAAGGAAAAGCTTTGCAAGCTCCGGATTCTTAGTGTAGCTTGACATACATGCAGCGCGAATTCCGAGGAAGCAGATGGGCTGTTTACCATCTATTGTCGGCAGCTTGGTGATGCCGAAGTTTATCCCGTTATCTCTTGCATCCGCTATAGCCCATTCGCCCGATATGGTCAAGGGTACTTCTCCGTTTTGGAATAACGAAACTGTTGCGCCGTATCCGGTGTTTTCGGAAGGTACGTCAAAAAGGTTTTCACGCAGATACATCATATATCGAATCCCCTCAAGAGCGCCCTGGGAATCAAAACCGGGATTTCTGAAATCATCTTGATTTGGACCCATAAATTCCATGCCGAATGCACTGTGCCATATATAATTGTGATATGCGTCATTAATTTGCCACATCATCACCCATTTATTGAGATGCCTGTTATTGTAGTCCTTGCCGAATTCTATAATCTCTTCCATGGTTGCAGGTGGAGTTTCGCCCCACAGATCCTTATTGTAGAAAAGCGCGATGTTTTCCAGAGTGAGCGGCACTGCGTACATTTCACCGTCAACAGTTACCGTATCAACCGCTCCGGTGTGCAAGGTGAATCGCAGCCTACTCTGGAAATCCGCATCGAGCGGCTCGATAAGACCGTCGAGTATGGCATTTCCAAGATGGTCATGCGGCAAGAAAAACACGTCGGGCCCTATTCCTGCCGGTCCGTCGAGCTGCAGTCTTCCGCGCGCTTCGGTATGTGAAACACGCTCATATTCAATTGTGATATCGGGATGAACAGCGTTGAAGCTTCTTTGTAATGCTTCGAAGCGGTCATCATTATCATACCAAATCCTCAATACTCTGGAATCTTCGCTTCCTCCGCTTTCTCCATCGGTACTTACCTCCTGCCCGGGCAGAATGATTTCGGGTCCGGGTCCGCACGCTGCCAGCATTGTCAACAAAAACGAAAGGGTAATCAGAATAACAAATATTTTTTTCATAATCATTTTCCTTTCCATAAGGGGCTGTCGTTTATTTTAACGGCAGCCTTTTCACACAATATCCATATGTTACCACATTACATAATAATAGTAAACAAAATGTGATTTACTTTTATTTTAGATTATTATGTGGTATAATTACCGCTAACGGCAAAGAAGTGAAACGTTACTTTTTTTATTTTCAGGAGATTACTACATGAAAAAATTTGTTGTATTTTTACTGGTATGTTTATTCTTGCTCCCATACATATCATACATATCACCTTTTGCATTGGCTGACAGTGTAGAGATTATCATACACTTCCGCCGCAGCGATGGAGAGTATGATATATGGAATATCTGGTCATGGGCGGAGGGAAGAGACGGCGCGGCATTTCCGTTTACCGATGAGGACGATTTCGGGAAAATTGCTGTATTCAGAGTGCCGGATGCGGAAAGGATGGTAGGATTTATCGTTCGCACCGATACCTGGGATAAGGACGTGGAAGAGGATCGTTTCATTGACCTTCAGATTGGCAATGAGATATGGGTCGTGTCCGGAAATTACCATTTTACATATGACAGGGATGAAGCTTATTCAGATGAGTTCTTTAATTATAAGCCTCCCGATTTGCTTGCGGACAGATTTTTTATGGCTGAAGGGTTTGAGGATATGTATACATTTACCGGAGAACTAGGCGCAATCTACAGCAAAGAACAGACGATATTTCGTTTATGGTCGCCTACTGCGCATAGTGCTTATGTGAATCTGTACCCGACAGGGAATGATTCCGATATGTCGGAAAGGCTTGAGATGGTAAGCATAGGGCAAGGTGCATGGGAAGCCGTGAAGCAGGGTGATTTGGCAAATGTTTATTATACTTTCTCGGTTGATCTTGGTGACGGGCGTAACCGCGAGGCGGTTGACCCTTATGCGAGAGCCGCCGGCGTTAACGGCAGACGCGGGATGGTTGTGGATTTGGAAGCGACCAATCCGGAGGGATGGTTTGACTACGAACGCCGCAGCTTCACCAACCCCGTGGATGCTATAATATACGAACTGCACGTCCGTGACTTCTCGATATCCGAAACCTCCGGGAAAAGCAACAAAGGCAAATATCTTGCTTTCACGGAGAAGGGGACGGTAAATCCGGACGGACTTTCAACCGGTGTAGACCATCTTGTTGAACTGGGCGTAACACATATCCATCTGCTGCCTGTCTTTGACTTCCGCTCCATTGACGAAACGAGGCTTGACCGGGGAGTATTTAACTGGGGTTACGACCCTGAAAACTATAACCTGCCCGAAGGCTCATACTCCACCGACCCGTATGACGGGAATGTGCGCATCCAAGAATTCAAAGAGATGGTACAATCCTTGCATAAGAACGGCTTGTTTGTAGTAATGGACGTGGTATACAACCATACCGGAGCCACGGCTGACAGCAATCTTAACACATTAGTCCCTGATTATTACTATCGTCAAAATCCGACTACCAGCCGCTTTTCCAACGGCTCCGGCTGCGGCAACGAAACTGCGTCCGAGCGTGCCATGGTTAGGCGACTTATTGTTGACTCCGTCGTCTATTGGGCGACTGAATACCGTATTGACGGCTTCAGGTTTGACCTGATGGGTTTGCATGACATAGAAACGATGAACCTTGTACGCGCTGCACTGGACGAAATTGACCCGACGATAATTGTCTACGGAGAAGGTTGGACAGGAGGCAGTACACCGCTTCCAAGAGATCAGCAGGCACTCAAGGATAATGCACCTTTTCTGCATGAGCGGATTGCAGTTTTTTCTGATGACATGCGTGACGGCATAAAAGGACATGTTTTTAACGCATCGCAACCGGGTTTTGTTAATGGAGATTATCGCAGACGTGTGGACGTGATGTTTGGCGTTGTCGCATCAGTGCAGCATCCGCAGATTGAGTACTCCAGAATGGCATACTCAAAAGCTCCGTGGGCTCTCGCACCCACGCAAACAGTTAACTATGCCTCCGCGCATGATAACCTGACACTTTGGGATAAACTAATTGCGACAAATCCCGATGCCAATGAAAATGAACTGCTTGCAATGAATAAAATGGCGGCACTTCTGGTGTTGACATCACAGGGTATACCGTTCATCCATGCCGGTGAAGAGATTGCGCGTTCTAAAGGCGGTGATGAAAACAGTTATAAATCACCGGACTCGGTGAATATGATCCGCTGGGAGGATAAGACAAGACATCTCGGCTTGTTTGAATATTACCAAGGCTTGATTTCATTGCGAAAAACCCATCCCGCTTTCAGACTGCGAACGGCACAGGAAATTAACGATGCGATAAAATTTATCGATACCGAACCGCAGGTGCTTGCATATACCCTTGACGGGAGCGTGGCAAGCGATGAAAAATTTATAGTTGCCGTCAATGTTGATTCAGTGGGACATACACTTACGCTGCCGGAAGGTGATTGGTCAGTGCTTGTTGACGGAAACACTGCGGGGAATACGTTGCTGTACGGAATAGCTGCGCAATCGATGACTTTAGAGCCGAACACCGGTTATGTTCTGGTAAACATGTTTTCTGACAAAACAGCTCCGGACGGAACTACTCCGGACGAATTGGCTCAAGGAAGAGATACCGATACACAGCCTATGCCCGGCTGGTTGCTGGCAATCATTAGCAGCGGCATCACCTTGACTGCGATAACAGCAACAGCGGCAATTGTTTTAGCAGTGAAACGGGTTAGAAAATAATAACGCGGATAACAAGAATACAGGGGACGGTCCTCTTTTACTACAAGAGAACCGTCCCCGTGTGTTTGATGATTTTTCACCATAGTTTGTCAAGAGAACCGTCCCCGTGACAACAATTGCTTTTATTTACACTTTTTAAGCAGTCTCTCCCACTTCTTGTCAACATGTGCCTGGAAGTCTTCGAGCATCCATTCCGCGCCGGGTTTGAACATGTGGCTGAAGCGGCCTTGCGGCTTCAGGTAGTCGGTTACCGGGAGCTTTGTCTTCGGCTCGTAAGTCAGCTTCCAATCACCATCGACGACTTCATAAAGCGGCCATACACAAGTGTCCACAGCGAGCTTGCAGATCGCCATGAGATCTTCAGGCGGGTAACGCCAACCGCGCGGGCATGGTGCTAGAATGTTGAGAAATGCCGGACCTTCCGTGTAATGCGCTTTGTGAGCTTTTTCGTGGAAGTCCTTGAAGTTTGAAGTAAACGTAGTCTGTGCGACATAAGGCACATTATGAGCTACGATAGTTTCGGTCAGGTCTTTTTTGTACTGCATTTTGCCGGGGATTTTTGAGCCGACAGGAGCAGTTGAAACTTCTGCGAACTTCGGAGTTGCGGAGGAACGCTGCAAGCCTGTGTTCATATACGCTTCATTGTCGTAGCAGACATAAACCATGTCATGACCGCGCTCCATCGCTCCCGAAAGAGCCTGGAAACCGATATCATAAGTTCCGCCGTCGCCGCCGAAAGCTATGAATTTGTAATTATCCTTTACCTTGCCTTTTCTTTTCAGTGCCTTGTAAGCAGCTTCTGCACCTGCTACCGAAGCAGCGACATTTTCAAATGCCGAGTGGATGAAGCAATCATTCCAAGCTGTAAACGGGTACAAAAAGCTCGAAACTTCAAGGCAGCTTGTCGCTACGCCCGATACGCTCTTGTCCTCATCGTTTAATGCACGGAGTACACCGCGAACCGCAACACCTGCACCGCAGCCTGCGCACAGGCGATGTCCGCCAACAAAACGTTCCGGCTTAGAAGCTTCTTGTTTCAGATTATAAGCCATATTTATACCCCCCTTACGCCGACATGGCGATAGATTTCGCCGGGTTTATTATCTGCGACGACTTTTTTAAGCTCGTCGAAGACAAAATGAATAACATCAACAGGTACATCTCTACCACCGAGACCGTAGATGTAGTTGATGATATGCGGACGTGTTGCAAGCTCATAACAAGCACTGCGTACGTCTGTGAATACCGGACCTCCTGCAGCCGAGAAGCTCTCTGCTTTATCCATGACAGCGACGGCTTTGACGTGTGAAATTGCTTTTGCGATTTCTTCCATCGGGAACGGGCGATATACGCGGAGCTTGAGGATACCGACTTTTTCGCCTTTTGCGCGAAGCTCGTCACAGACTGCTTTTGCCGTACCGGCTGTGGAGTTAAGAACGATGATTGCTCTCTCTGCGTCTTCCATTTTGTACTCTTCAAAGAGACCGTAATAACGCCCGGTAAGGTCGCCGAACTCTTTAGAAACATCAAGAATGACTTGCTTTGAATCAACCATTGCACGGGCTCTTTGATACTGGTGCTCAAAGTAGAACATCGGTGTATCATACGGACCCATTGAAATGGATTCGCCCGACAAGAGTGAATGCTCGGGTTTGTACTCGCCTACAAACGCCTTAACTTTATCGTCTTCAAGCAACTCGATATTTTCGATTGCGTGTGAAGTAATAAAGCCGTCCTGACAAGTCATGACCGGAAGCATAACATCCTTATGCTCTGCGATACGCAGTGACATGATGTAGTTGTCATAAGCTTCCTGATTGTTTTCCGAATAAAGCTGAATCCAGCCGCTGTCTCTTGCGCCCATTGAGTCTGAATGGTCGTTGTTGATGTTGATAGGACCGCTGAGTGCACGGTTAACAACAGCAAGAGTGACCGGAAGGCGTGTGCCGGAAGCGACATAGAGAAGCTCCCACATAAGAGCGAGACCGCAAGCGGATGTGATTGTGGCGGAGCGTCCGCCGGCTGCCGTGGCTGTGATACAGGCTGACATTGCGCTGTGCTCTGATTCTACAGCGACAAATTCTGTATCAACTTGACCGTCTGCAACGAATTGCGCAAAATATTGCGGAACCTCCGTGGACGGCGTAATCGGATAAGCAGCCAGAACATCGGGGTTAATTTGCTTCAGGGCGATAGCGACCGCTTCGTTACCTGAAAGTCTTTCACGAATACCCATTACTTATCCTCCTTTTCCCAGGTGATAGCGCCGAAGGGACAAACCTTAAAGCAAACGCCGCAGCCTTTGCAATGTTTGAAATCAAAATCTTCGCGCTTCTCGTTTTTTACGGGGATGGAACTGTCTGCGCAGGTCGGGAAGCAAAGCATACAATGCTTGCATTTTTCTTCAATCCATGCCGGAATCAACAGCCGCCAGTCTCCGGTGTTGACTTCTAAAGAAGTACCGCCGCCGTAAATGTTTCCGCCAATGTTCACTTCGTTCCACGCAAGGTTCAGATTTGCATCTTTTACATATATCATAATCCTTTAACCTCCTGCATTGAACGCCTCAGCGCCTTCATATTGCCCTCGATAACATGGGGCTTGTTAGCGAATTTGTGATGCATGGAAGCTTCCATGTCTTTGAAGAACTCATCCTCAGGAATAACGCCGCTGACCTTAACAACCGCGCCCAGCATTGGCGTATTGGGGATATTTCTGCCAATTTCCTCTTCAGCTATTTTGCCGGCATCTATTGTGTAGACTCCGCCCTCATAACCTTCAAGCAAAGGCTTTAGCTCATCGGGGGATTTTGAGGAATTTATAATAATAGCTCCCTCTTTCTTAAGACCACCGGTTACATCAACCGCTGATAATAAAGTAGCATCTACAACCACGACATAATCGGGCTCGTAGATGTTGCTGTGAATCGGGCAACGCTCATCACTGATACGATTGTAAGCAGTAATCGGAGCACCCATGCGTTCAGGACCATATTCCGGAAATCCTTGTACGAATTTCCCGGTATTAAACGCAGCGTCGGCTAAAAGAAGGGACGCGGTTTTAGCACCTTGACCACCCCTACCATGCCAA
>Ga0123353_10005510_pt1 | contig 16631 bp, 16 predicted proteins | sample TergutLab28metaG_3_FD_92763 | JGI IMG/M metagenome (GOLD analysis project Ga0123353, IMG submission 92763) | Labiotermes labralis P3 segment gut microbial communities from Petit-Saut dam, French Guiana - Lab288 P3 | ecosystem: Host-associated > Arthropoda: Insects > Digestive system > Gut ...
CCGCAGGTTGTTTTTTATATTGTCGGCGATTGCGGTGCGACTGGTGGCAAAAGCATTTGGATCAGCGCCCTGAAATCTATAAATAGATTGCTTTGTATCGCCGACTACGAATAGAGAACGCGGGTTTTCTTCCCTGTCCCCGTCAGTAAAGAAATCAGAAGATAATGATTTCAGAATTTCCCATTGTTCCGGAGAAGTATCTTGGGCTTCATCAACTAAAATATGACTAAGTGACAGATCTAGTTGCGATAATATCCAACCCATACTTTCCGGGTTTGCGAACAACTGGCGCGTATAAAGGATCAGGTCATCGAAATCCAGCAGATTTCTTTCGGATTTCAGCTTTTTATAACACTGCGCGAATGCCGAGGAAAGATCGAAAAGTGCGACCGTGTCTTTGAAAATTTGCTGATTTGATTCATGTTGAGTGATGCTATGAACTCTGTCCTGCTCTTCCTGCAAATAATCCTTTTTAGAAACATGAACTATCTTACTGCCGGTTGCGGTTAAATATGCCTTTTGATATTTTTCAAAATTTATAGTATTATTAATTAGTTGATTGGATAAATTAACAATATTTATTAAGTAGCTCGCCGGCTTTTTTGAAGATTTTATGTCCAACTCTGTGATTTCGATGATTTTTTTCAGCTTTTCGGGTGAAATGTCGATCTGAATGGGTGAATTTAAATTTAAATATTTTATAGTTGTATCAATGAATTGGTTGCGATAGTTAATAAAGTTTTCAACTTTGAAAAATTGCTTATATTGTCCCGTCAGAATGCCTAACAATTCATCCAGCGAGTATTCCGAGACCTGTCCCAAGATTTGTGCAAAAGCATCGTGGGTCGTTTGTTCCATACTGGAATTTATCAATTTATGGAAAGTATCCGATAGTAATCTTTTCTGATTGGCATCGGAAACAAGGTTCCAGGCCGGCGAAACACCCGCTTCGAGCGGAAAACGCCGCAGAATTTCTTCACAAAATCCGTGTATAGTTCGGATTTTCAGCATTTGCGGATTATCAATATATTCGTAAAAAATCGCCCTCGCCCGTGATAAATCTTCGTCAGTTGGTGTTTGGTTATGCGCCACGCCGCGCAGAAGTTCGCGTAATTCATCATCGTCGGACATTGCCCATTCACGCAATGCCGCCAGGATACGATTCCGCATTTCTCCTGCACCGGCATTGGTATAAGTCAGGCACAAAATTCCGCTGTTTCTCTCGGCTTCGGTTCGAAATAAAATTCGCAGCAAGCGCTGAACAAGAACGCTGGTTTTACCTGTCCCTGCATTGGCCTGGACCCAAATATTTTGCGCCGGATCGGACGCTGTGGCTTGTTCTGAAGATAATTCGCGTTTTTGTACCATTTAAAGGTTGCTTTGATTGGTCGGATTGTAGTATAGATTTTGTGAAATTTCAAGGAGTCTGAAATGTCCGAAAAACCACGCGTTACTCGTGCAGGAATGGGAATTATGGTAATGGATGCGAAAGGGCGGGTTTTGATGGGATTGCGCAATTCCGATGCCGCGCTTGCTGACAGTGATTTGCATGGTGAAGGAACCTGGACTTTCCCGGGTGGCAAATTTGACTTTGGCGATGGTTTTTTCGAGGGCGCCGCAAGAGAGCTGAAAGAAGAAACCAATCTGGATTTAATCCGCGCAGAAATAATCTCTGTTTCGAATGAACGTGCAGATACAGCGCACTTTGTAACGCTAGGATTTCTGGCCACCGAATGGCGTGGTGAAGTTAAGACTATGGAACCGGATGAAATCATAAAATGGGAATGGTTTTCTTTTGATGCCTTGCCCATAAATATTTACGCACCGACCAGAAAACTTATCGAAAATTTTCGCGCGAAAAGACTGACGGGGGATTTGTAATGCAAAAGCTTAAACGCAATGATTCTGGGATATGGATAATGGTGGCGCATGAGGGCGAGTTCGCTCATCCGGATGCTAATATCTGCTATACCGGCATAGGCAAAGTCAATGCCGCGATTGCCGTGCAACACATTATAGATACTGAAAAACCGCAGAAATCTAGGGGGGGGGATTGATAAGCGCTAAAAATCCTTTGTTGATTTTATCTCTTGGAACTGCGGGTTCCAGTGTTTTCGATTTTGGCGAGGTTGTAAATCCGATTGGTTGGGTTCAACGTGATATGAATTTAACTGAATTTGCAGCGCCAAAATATGTTGTCCCGTTTAGTGATGATGCGCAGGTTTTGGAATACGGTAATCGTGATAAAAAATATCCGGCGGCGATATGTGGTTCTGGCGATACTTTCGTTCGCAATATTGCGGCGGATATCTGGGACTGTGTAGAAATGGAAGGCTTTGCAATCGCATATGCATGTCGCGCAGCAGGCGTACCTTTCGCAGCATATAAATTTATCAGCGATGGGAAGTCTGCAGATACACAAGACCATGAATGGACACAAGTTTTGGATAAAGCGCGCGCTGCTTTACACAAGGTTTATGAGGAGATATGACCAATTATGTTGCGTCTTATATAAATCCTGATATGGATGGAATCGCTTGCATGATTGCAATTGCGAAGTTTTTATCGCGTGATGGCATAAAGCAATATGAACCGGTCAGATTTGGGAATGTTGATTTTGAATCGCAGTATGTTTTGGGAAAACTTGACTTGCCCGCGCCCCGCGCTGTTGATAGCTTGTGCGATGCCGGGGATGTAGTGCTGGTTGATACCCATCATCGGGCGCAATTACCGCCTGGCTTTCCATTTGAAAAAGTAAGCTTGATAATCGATCATCATCCGAATGGCGATGAATTTGCAAATGCGAAAATTATAAATGAAAAAGTCGGCGCAGCGGCCTCCATCATTGCGAAAATGTATTTGGACGCTGGTCTGCAGGATGAGAAAATTTTGCGCTTACTGGGGTTCGCAATTTTATCAAATACTTTGAATTTTAATTCATCATCAACATCAGAGTTTGATAGGGAAGTATTTTCTGAAATTAATAAATTATATCCAATTTCAGAAGTTGAAATGATCGACATGTTTCAAAGTCGCGCGCGTATTTTCGAACAAGGAATTCGGGCGGCAATAGAATCAGACCTTAAAGAGTTCGATACAAAACATGGCCGTGTCGGGATATCGCAGCTTAGTACCCCTATTTCAATTTCAACATTGGACACAGGCGAAATTATTTCAGAGCTTTCTAATATAGCCAATGATCGCAGATTGAAATACTTATTCTTTAATTGTGGCGATATTGTTCAAAACAAAGGGTTGCTGATTGCCGCTAACCAAGAAACAAAAGAATTGTTAGAGAATATCTTCAGGGTGCCATTTGCGAATAATATTCGCGAATTCGATAGAATACTATTCCGCAAAGTTGACCTTGTGCCGGCATTAAATGATTAAGGAGAAAAAATGATAGAAATAGAGCTGAAATTTTATCCTGTTGATAAAGATGAAATTCGCGAGAAATTACGCGCGGCGGGATTTGAAATGACTACGCCGGAATTCATGATGACTCGTGCGACTTTTGATGCGCCTCATCTGCCGGGGTCTTGGGGTCGCGTGCGGACTGAAAAAAACAAAATCACGATGTCTATTAAATGCGTAAAATCGCAATGCATAACCGGTATGTCAGAATCGCAAGTTGTCGTTGATTCTTTTGAAAGTGCAGTTGATTTTATGACTATGGCTGGTTTTATAAAAAAATCAATGCAGGAAAATACTCGCGAGATATGGAAACGCGGCGATGTCGAATGCACGATAGATACTTGGCCCGGTCTGGAGCCATATATAGAAATAGAATCAGAATTATCGGATGAAAATGCGGCCATCGTGGCGGTCTATCAGGCCGTATCTGATTTGGGTTTTAATAAAGATGAGGCCATGTTCGGCAGCTCGGACTTGGTATATGAAAAAGTTATGGGAATTCCATCTCGCGAGATAAACGCCCTGCCCGAAATCATTTTCGCCAATCCACCAAAGAAAAAATAAGAGGATAAGCAAAATGAAGAAAAAACTTATATGGATTAGTTTGATTGCAGTGATCGCTGTAGCTGGCGCGGTTGCTTTTACAAAGCCTTGTTATAAAAATATAGATGGTTGGACCGCGGAACAAAATAAATTTCTGAAAGATTATCTTTATGAGACACGCAAAGTCAAAGGGCGCAAAGTTGCCGTGCTTGACATTGATGGAACTTTGATCGGGCAAGTGCCATATTATCTGGCAGACGAAGCAATTTTGGATTATGCGGCCAGGAACGAATCCAGTTTATCAGATGAGCAGAAGAAAGCTGTAAAATATATGATAAAATCCAGCGATACAGCTGCGGATAATTATACCCAGCAGAGAATAACTTTCTTGGCCGGAATGTCTCCCACCGACATGGCAAAATTGGGCGCGGAAGTTTGGGATCGCAAATTCCTCGACAAGGTTTATCCTGAAATGCAGCAGTTTGTGCGTAATCTACACAGGTTTGGATATGATGTTTATGGCATTACTTGTTCACCAGAATATTTGTATCAAGATGTGGTAACAAAATATTTCAATATTCCTATTGACCATGTATTGGGTCGAAAAGGCATCGTAAAAGACACCAAGATGACCACAGAAAATTTTTATCCTGTTACTTGTCATGAAGGAAAAGCAGATACGGTATGGACGCTTGTGAAAGATGCGCCGATGATTGCCGCAGGAAACAGCAGTGGAGATGCAGCAATGGTCGCGACCAGTGTCGGAATTAAAATCTGGGTGAACCCGAGTGAAATACTTGCCGAAGGCTGCCATGCTGACGCCAATTGCATCGTGGTACGCAGCAATGATGTTGATGAAGGATTGGATATGGCTGCCCGTGATGCCGGAATAAAGCCAAACAAGCCGGAATTAAAGGATAAGTGATATTAAGTATATAATTTGACTAGACTTCGCTAATAGTTTTTTGCTACATTTTTGCGGGAGATAATTTAATGGCAGCAAATCAAGCAATTTTTATTATTCTGGGGGTATTCGCAGCCCTGCTCTTCGCACTGATCATCGCATTGTTCTTTGTATCGCGGCGTTCGCAAAAGGTTATGAACTCTCTGCTGGATTTGTTGATGTCGCCGGAACGCGCAAAGATTCAAGGCGCATCGCGTGTTGTAGCCGAAGTTATGGGACGCGAAGTAGAGCGTATAGAGGTTGGATTTGGTAAAATATCCGCGGTTTTGGAACAGCATATTATGCGTGCAGAAGCTTTGGAAAAACAGCTGGGGATGCGAAATAAAGAACTGGTTGCTATTGCTGATTCCGCAGTAAAAGGAACTGGCAAAATTACTGATGAATTGGAAAAACAATTGAGCGGGTTCAAGAAAGTAATAGAATCGAAAGAATGGGCGAAAGTTGAAAATTCAGCAGAAGATTTTCAAAGCCATATCAATGAGTTATTAAATCAAATTGATAATACGGTTCAAGAATCGGGTCAGCACGCAAAGACCCTGCAGGTAGCCATAGATGGCTGGATTGAATCGGGAAAAACATTGTCCGGGCAAATGCAGGCTGATATGGAACTTAATACTTCCCAGATGAATTCTATGGTTTTAGAAACCGATGCGATGCAGCAAAAGCTGTCCGACCTGTCGAAATCCGTTGCCGAAGGTTTTGCAGAGGTTAAAAGGGAAGCTGTAGATTACGAAAACCTTATGACAGAAAATGACAAGCTGTTGGGCAAGCAATTAGATAAGATGGATGCATTCTCCAAGCAATCCAAGAAGTTGCTTACTTATCAGCTAAATAATCTTACCAGCACCGCGAATGCAGTGGGCAGCCAGATCAGGCTTGCCGAGGCATCAATCGAAAAGCAAGAAAAAGGTTTGACTGCGGCGATAACGAACTTGATGGAGTCTTCGCAGACTACCGAGGGTTATATAAAAACCATTGCCAGCGAAGTTTCGGGTCTGGCCGGAAAATTCCAAATAGAAATTCGCGATTTCGCAACTGGAATTGTGGGCGAACTGAACACAGTACAAGGCGTTGCTACAACCACTCTTTCCGATACAAAGCAAGCAGCAGGGGCATTTTCAGATTCTGTTCGTGCGATGACCGAAGGTGTGCGTGAAACCCTGATGGAAATGAATGCCGCACATGCCCAATTAACCGGTCAGTCTGCGGAATTGGTAAAGATGTCTACAGAAACTGCAGAACAATTGAAACCTTTGTCGGAATTGATAGAAAAGTATTACTCCTCTCTGCCCGAATTAACCCGTGGCTCTGCGGAAATGACATCGCAACTGTCTGGCGAAATCGAGTCTTTGGACAAGAGAATCCGTGAGTTGGGCGATGCTGTTCAGAAATCCATTGCGGGTATGGCAGATTCTTCGTTGAAGCTGGAACACCTGTCGGGACAATCGCGTCAGCAAATGATAGACTTGCTGTCGGATTATGCCAAGGCGACAGATACTATGCAGACGTTGAACCGCCAGATGGCAGAAGCGCGCGCAACTGCGCCCATGGCGGCCGTTGCCAAGGTTCCAGAGCAAAGGACACAAAGCGCGAATAAAGCTGCGGCCATGAACTCTGGCGATTTTATTAAATACTCTGAAAGTATTATGGAAAAGCTGCATGAATTGTCAGTAGATCTTACCCGTGCGGTTGGTGCTGAAATTCCCGCGGCCGTATGGAACAAGTATCACGCTGGCGACAAGACTATTTTCTCTAAATGGTTTGCAAAGATGCTGGGGGCGGCGGACAAGCGCCGCTTGCGCGAATTGTTTAAAAACGACGCGGTTTTCCGCAGCCAGGCGACCCAATTTGTCCGCGGCTTTGCCAAGATGATGGCGGGCGCGGAGCAAACCGATAACAAGGACATGGTTTCCGCAACGCTGCTTAAGACTGATCTGGGGCAGATGTATTTAGCTTTGAAAGCGAATTTATAAATTAAATCCCTTGAAAATTGCCCAAAGGTGTACTATATTTGTCGGGCTAAATAAAAAGGTTTCCCATGAATTATCCGTATATGCCGAAATCCACCGCTTTGTGGCTGATTGAAAATACCTCTCTTTCCTTTGAGCAAATCGCAGATTTCTGCGGCTTGCACGAGTTAGAAGTCAAGACCATTGCCGATGCAGAACGCAGCAAGATTCAAGGGTTGAATCCGGTTCTGAACAAGCAGTTAACAGCCGAGGAAATCCAAAGATGCGAAACCGACCCATCCGCACGCCTTGTTTTGCGTGAAAATGTAGCCCAGGCGCAAAAAAGAAATACCAAGAAAGGCGTCGGTTATACACCCCAGATTCATCGTCAGAACCGTGCCGGTGGAATTTTGTGGATTTTAAAGAATTATCCGGAGTTGACCGATGGCCAGGTTGCGCGCCTTATGCGCAGCACGAATCCCACGGTTGCCAGCATTCGGAACAAGACCCATAAGAATTATGCAAGCATACAGATAGTCAGCCCGATTGTTCTGGGCTTGGTATCGGAATCCGCTTTGCAAGAACAAATTGCAAAAGCAAAAAAATAAACGTGTTTTAGGCCGCAGCGGCGGGTTGCAAACCGTCCCTGTAGTAAAATTTCCTGCAATAAATTTGAAGGTTTTTTCATGCCAAGAAAAATTGATGAAGCAACAAAATTTTTGATAGAATCTCTGCCGGAAAATCTGCGTAACCTCGCGGAGTCCGCTGCGGATGCCGGCTTTTTGTCCCAGATGGATTTTGATACCGCGATCGGCGCGGACGAGATTTCCGATACCGAAAAGGACGAGGTTTTGTCTTTCTTCCAACAGGACTTGGGGTTGGAAGTTTTAGAATCTTCTGTTTTTATGGATGGTGGGGACAGATTTGACGATTTGGAAGATTCTCAACCACGTGATAAAAGTCGCGATGCGCTGAATGCGGATGCGGAACAAGTTTATGCCAACGACGAAGACTATGAACATTATGCAAAGCAGTTGGAACGCAGTACTACTGGCGGGTTAACGCTGGGGATACAAGATTCGGTTCAGTCCTATTTGAAATCAATCGGCACTGTTCAGCTTCTGACTGCGGCGGGCGAAGTTGCAATTGCTCAACGTATAGAGGCCGCATCCCGTTTGATGGTTTTTGGCTTGTGCGAAAGCCCAATGACTATTCGCGCTATGCTGGATTGGTATCAGCAGCTGCTGGATGATGATATAAAGCTGCGGTATATCGTAAATTTGGAAGTTATGTATTCTTCGGATCATGAACAGCGCTCTCTGGCGGCTCTGGCAGACACCCTAAAGAGCAAGGGTGTGGATAATATTGAAGAATTGGAAGACGATGATCTGGACGATACCCTGGGGGACGAGGAAGAAGAAGAGCCGTCGGAAGATGGGGATCAGCCAGCAAAAGATGAAACCCCTCGCGGATCTTCGGGTGTACCAATTCCAATGATGGAAGAAGCCCTGATGCCGACTGTGCTGGAGGTTTTTGCAAAGATAAAACGCATCTTCAATAATTTGGAAAAGCTGCAGAAACTGCGCATGGAAAGCCTGGTGAAGACTGCAAAGTTGGACGAAGCGTTGGAAAAGAAATATGCCAAAGCGCGATTGGATTTATTCGAACATGTCAGCAAAATCCGCCTTAATGATGAACGTGTTGCGGAAATTTTGGAAAAGTTGACCGCACGCACTGCTCTGCTGATGGGACTGGAAGGAAAGCTGCTGCGTCTGGCAATGGCATCTAAGATAAAGCGTGAAGATTTCTTGGCCGAATACGCTGGAAATGAATTGAACCGTAACTGGGGCAAAAAGCTGGCGAAAAGTAAGAATCCGGCTTGGGCTAAATTCGCGCAAAAGCATGAAAAAGATATTTTGAAAATTCAGGAAGAAATACTGAAGGTTGCGATCGAAACCGGTCAACCAACCGCAGAATATAAAAAGGTCGTAGACCTTGTGCGCCGCGGCCAGCAAGAAGCTGCACGCGCAAAACATGAAATGATAGAAGCTAACTTGCGTCTGGTCATAAAGTTCGCAAAGCGCAGCAGTCCGCGCGGACTGGGGTTGGATCTGTCGGACCTTGTGCAGGATGGCAACATCGGCCTTATGAAGGCCGTGGATAAGTTTGACTATCGTTTGGGAAATAAGTTTTCTACATATGCAACGAACTGGATTCAGCAGGGAATTTCGCGCAGCATTGCCGATCAAGCGCGCACTATTCGTATACCGGTTCATATGATCGACAACATTCACAAGATACAAAAGGCCACGCGTCAATTTATGCATAAGCATGGGCGTCAGCCGACGGCGGAAGAGCTATCGAAAATTATCTATCTGCCGGTGGAAAAAATCCACAAGGCGATGAAGGTAAACCTGCGTCCCGTATCGCTGGAAGCGCCGGTTGGCAGCGAAGACGACAGCAGCCGCATTGAAATCATCGCGGATGAAACCGCGAAGAATCCGTTTACATCCGCCGCGCAGAAGAACCTGCGTAAAATTGTGACCCAGATATTGAGCGAACTTGATCCAAAAGAAGAAACAGTTCTGCGCCAAAGGTTCGGTATGAGCACGAATAAAACCAGCACACTGGAAGAAGTCGGCGAGTATATTGGCGTTACACGTGAACGTATTCGTCAGATTGAACAGAAGGCTCTGAACAAGTTAAAGCACCCTACACGTGCGCGCAAGTTGCGTAGCTTCTTGGAAGAATAAAATCCGCGCTTTGCGCGGATTTTATTTGAATTGCTTCCTATTGGATGGGGGCTTTTTTTCACTCATAATAAAGTGATGAAAAAATTACTTTTTGCATTATTAATGACAGGCTGCGCGACTGTTATAGACGGCGGGCCGGATGCTATCAATATAATGACCAGCGACGGAAGTCGGGCCATAGCCCAGGTTAATTCCAGGGCGGGAATGCAGACAGTGGTTCTGCCCGGTTTAGTAGTTGTTCCAAAGTCTTGTAATGATATTACAGTGGAGATTGTGCCAGAAGGAAAGACCAAACAATCCTTTGCAGTAGTGCATTCCGGCGTTAATCCGTGGATATTCGGAAGCATTGTCTTTGGTGGAGTAGTCGGAATCGCAATAGACGCTGTTAGCAACAGTATTTGTACTTTTGATAGAACCGCAGTTGTTCAAATAGTCCACGGTTGACAAACTAGATGATTGTGTTACACTCATGTCAAGATTTAAAGGGATTGACATGAAAGACCTGGATATGGCAATAGATTTGGCCCAGATGCAAAATGCTTTGGCAAAAGAAGGCTTTCTTGGTTTTACGGGGGCTTATTATGGTAAGCCATATGTGCCAAAGGGAGATAATATGAGCACAGTTTCCTGGACTTGGCTTTTCGATGATTATTTAAAGCGTCGCAAAAAATATCCCTCTAATGTTTGGAAACCTATTTCAGAAATTCTTTTCGATACAACAAGACCAGAGGTTAGTATAAGTCCGGATAATATATGGAGCCCATCGATTAAAGACTTATTCAGCTATGCTTTGGAATTCATTTATGACTGGAAAAATCATGCCATAATAGATGAAAAAAGATTAGAAATGATATTTGATAAGAAGCCAGGATTTTCTTTTCAAACCTCCAAAGGATCAAGCGCCAAAAAATTGCAGTACATGGAACTTATAAATGTCCCTAATCATGGCACTGTTGTCGCGCAGACCAATAATAGCGCTGCGGCTTGGCTGTTATATGATGTGCTGTTGCGTATTCCGGCAGAGCCCGATTTAAAAGAACCACAGCGAACTTTTTCTATAAAACTTGTGGGGGAAGACCCAAGTATTTATACTCAACATTTGATTAATAATTGCTTTGGTAATATACACGAATAAAAAATCCGGCTTTCGCCGGATTTTTTATTTTCTGACAATCTTCATACCATCCTTACCGTCTTCAATATGCCAACCAGCGGATTCGATTTCTGCGCGCAATGCATCCGCCCTTGCCCAGTCTTTTGCGGCTTTGGCCGCGGTGCGTTCATCCGCTAATTTTTGGATTTCCGCGGGAACTGGCGTAGCCTCTTCCGCAAGCAATTTTTTCGCGCGGTCAATAAATTGCAATCCCAACAATTCATCTGCAAATTCGAAAATCTTAATTTTTGTTTCGGCGTTCACAGAATCATTCTTCAATAATTCTTGTAGATAAACGATAGTTTCTGCGGTTTTAAGATTGTCCGAAACAGCGCCCAGGATTTTATCACGCCACTCGCTATAGACATCGTTTTGCACAGATGTTCCAGCGGTTTCAATAAAGCCTGCAACTTTCTTTACGATATTTTTATATCCCGCGGCGGCGGCATTCATGGATTCAAACGAAAACTCCATGGGCTGGCGATAATGCCCCATCAAGACCATATATCGGAATGCCATAGGGTCATAGCCCAGCTTCTTAATATATGGCACTGTTAATGCATCCCCGGCGGATTTCGACAGTTTGCTATCAGCGCTTGCCAGCAGCCAGCCGAAATGCACCCAATAATTCACCCAGGGTTTACCGACAATTGGTTCACTCTGTGCGATTTCATTTGTATGGTGGATATTTATGTGCTCTTGTGCGGCGGTGTGAATGTCGAAATGGTTGCCCAGCAGTTTCATACTCATGGCACTGCATTCTACATGCCAACCGGGAAATCCTCGCCCCCAGGGGCTGTCCCAGATCATTTCATTTTTTGCGTCATCAGGTAGAAATGCCCACAATACAAAGTCCGCAGGACTGCGTTTCCCTTCATCGGATATTCGAGTCCCGCCACGTTGCTTTGCGGTATTTTGGCCAGACAATGCACCATAATCAGCAAATTTAGCAGTGTCATAATAAACACCTTTCCCCGGGATTATGTACGCATAGCCAAGCTCTTCAAGCTTTTTGACCAATTCAATTTGCTCTTGTATATAATCTGTCGCGCGTGGGGTGTAAGTTGGTGGGATTATATTCAAATCATTCATGTCGGATACGACGGAGTCGATATATTGTTTTGCTATATCCCAAACAGATTTATTTTCGCGCGCAGCGGCATTCATCATTTTATCTTTGCCTTGGTCAACTTTACCTTCGCCGCCATCTTCATCTTCATCGCCGACCAAATGCCCAACATCGGTAAAGTTCATGACATGCGTGACTTTATACTCGTTTGCTATGAACATTCGTTTAATCAAATCATTACTGATAAATGTGCGCATGTTGCCCAAGTGTTGGTCCCAATAAACTGTTGGGCCGCAAGAATAAAAGCTTACCTGTCCCGGAATTAATGGTTTGAATTCTTCGATTTTGCGCGTCAGTGTATTATATAAATTAATTTGCATTTCTTTTGCCTTTATTCGCGTAATATATACATTGTTTTATCAAAAAAATCAAACTATAATTAGTGCACATGAACAAAGAATTGCGCGATTTTCTGCAAACGGACCTGCAATTTATCAAGGGTGTTGGACCAGTATTGGCGGCACGGTTCGAAGAATTGCTGGGCGGGCGCCGAGTTCTTGATTTCCTATTACATGCGCCACGATATGTAAAACCGCGCGGAATTTCAGAATCTGTGATAGATGCCAAACCGGGCGAGGTTATTACTATTCCTGTCCGCATAGAATCGCATAAGCAAGGCGGCGTCTTTCGCAATGGCAGACGGGCGCCTGCCCAAGTAATCTGTCGTGATAAGCTGGGCGCGAATTTGACTTTGCAGTTTTTTGGAACCAGTTTTTTGGAATATTGGTTGGAAAAATTGCCCATCGGCGAATGGCGCATAATCAGCGGAAAGCTTGAATTTAACGATCGTTCTGGCGCTGTCATTAATCATCCAGACTTTATAGAAAAGCCTGAAGATCACCATAAAGTCCCAGAATATCAAGCCATTTACCCAATCAGCGCGGGCCTTACGCAAAAAGTCATGGCAAATGCTCGCGATGCAATTTTTGCAAAATTACAAGAAAATAATGAGCTTTTGGATGCTTTACGAAAGATTCATTATGCGGAATCAAATAATGATTTGGTGCCGAATAATGCGAATGTCGCGTTGGTGGCTTATTCAGAATTATTGGCGCATCAAGTTGCGATTGGCCTTACCAGGGCGCGGCGCAAGCGTGGAATTATCGGGCGTAGTGTTGCTGGTAATGGAAGCCTGCGCGAGAAACTTTATGCATCTTTGCCCTTTAAACTGACCGATGCGCAAAACAATGCGATCGAAGAAATTGAATGTGACATGACAAAGTCAGAACCTATGATGCGGCTGGTCCAAGGCGATGTCGGCAGCGGAAAAACGATTGTCGCGTTGGCCGCCGCACTAAATGCGGCAGAATGCAAATTGCAGACAGCATTGATGGCGCCGACGGATACTTTGGCACAACAGCATTACGCAAAGATAAAGCCTATTTGTGACGAGTTGGGTGTTGTATGTGAGATTCTTACAGGACGCGATAAAGGCACGGCGCAGAAAGATAAATTGATTTCGATTAAATCAGGTCGCACGAAGATTGTTATTGGCACGCATGCACTGTTCCAGGACTCTGTGGAATATAAAGACTTGGCGCTGGTTATTATTGACGAGCAACATCGTTTTGGCGTGGCCCAGCGTGCGGCCTTGACCACAAAGGGTGAAAATCCAGACTTGTTGGCGTTATCTGCAACGCCAATTCCGCGCACATTGTCGATGACTATTTATGGGGATATGGATATTTCGATTATCGCTCAAAAGCCGATTGGACGAATGCCGATAAAAACCAGCACCCTGCCCGTTTCACGCATAGGCGCATTGGCTGCGCGGTTGCGCGCTCAAATCGATGCTGGTGCGAAAGTCTTTTGGGTTTGTCCTTTGGTTGCGGAATCCGAAGAATCCGATTTTGCTGCTGCGGAAACTCGCTTTGAATCTTTGAAAAAAATATTCGGCCCTGCACTGGGGCTGGTACATGGTCAGATGGATAAAAAACAACGTGATAAAGTTATGGTGGAATTTGCAGCGACGGATGGCAAAATAAAATTACTGGTTGCGACCAGTGTGATAGAGGTTGGAATCGATGTTCCCAGCGCTACGATTATGATAATTGAAAATGCGGAAAAGTTTGGATTATCTGCATTGCATCAGTTGCGTGGACGCGTGGGTCGTGGCGCAGTACAATCTTTCTGTATTTTATTGCATGGCGATGATTTAACAGAAAATGGGACAAAAAGGTTAGAGGTTTTACGTGACACCGACGACGGGTTCATAATTGCAGAGCAAGACCTGATGATGCGTGCGCGGGAGAATTGCTGGGGCAAAAGCAATCTGGCTGGATCCCTTATTATTTTGTGGATTATCGCGAGCATAGGGATTTATTCAAGCTGGCGCAGCGCAACGCTATAGAATTGCTGGAATCCGATCAACTGCTGGAATCGGATGTTGGGAGAAATGAGAAGGATCTTATGTTTGTATTTGGAATGTTATCTGTTGAACCGCGTCATGATTTATGATATAATGCACTCACTCGCAACCGGCATTGGCCGGTGTTTTTTTATTTCAAAAGGAATTTTAATGCTGGGGAAAATTAAACAAGCATGGCGCGATTTTTGCGTCGTAATTATAGCAGCCGCCATTTTGGCGGCTTATTTAATAGGGAAAAAAAGAGGAGAAGATGATCAGAAAGCACGCGAGAATAAGGCGGTTCTACAGAACGTACAAAGGGCTGCTGGTGCTAGGACTTCTTTGCGGAATCCTGATACTGTGCGCCGGCTGCGTAACAAATATAAGCGGTGATTATTGCCTGCTGTATCGCCCAATTTATGCAGATTATAGCAAAGATACTGCCGAGACCATTCGGCAAATTGATGAGAATAATATAGTCTATGACGCAATCTGTGTTTAAGAATTCATACCCAGGCATTCATACCTATGCAAAATCATTTTTCCAAAAGATAAAGTAAATCCGACTCAGGGATATTTTCATGAATATAACCGGCAGAACATGCCCCGTGATTTCTATTATCATGCCTACTTATAATGCAAGCAGGTATGTGCGTGACGCCATAGAAAGTGTCTTTGCCCAGACTTTTCAAGATTGGGAACTGGTATTGATAAATGATGGCAGTACTGATAATTCTTTGGATATCGCCAACGAATACGCCAATCAAGACGATCGTATAAGGATTATAAATAATCCCCGGAATCTTGGATTGTTGGATACGAAAAATATAGGCGTTAATGCCGCTGTTGGCCGATATATTTTTCCGCTTGATCCTGATGATATGCTCGCCCCTGAATGTTTGGAAAAAGTTCATAATATAATAACGACAACCGACTATGCCGTCGTATGCCCAAATGGTCATTTCTTCGGAGAACAATCAGGCGTATTTGATTTTCCAAAACCAACACGATATAACATGTATCGATGTACTAATGGCATTCATAATTCTTCCATATATGAAAAGAAATACTGGGAGAAGTATGGCGGATATGACAAGAACTTCAGCAAGGGTTACGAAGATTTTGATTTCTGGTTGAATTTTTTAGACGACGGAAAAAAAGTAATCAGAATTGATGATGAGCTATTTTTTTATAGGATAAAACCAAAAGAAAATTCAAGAAATGAAGAATGCCGACAGCATCATAAATTGCTTTTTAAAAAGTTAAGGCGCAAGCATTGGCGGATTAACATGTATGATTTGTTCCATATTATTTACAAGGATATTATTTTGCCCAGAACCGGTATCAGGAAAATCAAAGTTTTTAAAATAACAGTTTATAGAAAGAGGATCACAGAATGAAGGTATCTGCCCTGGTCCCTATTTACAATACTGACTCTGCGCATCTGCGCGAGATGATGGATAGTATTTTAAATCAGACTTTTAAAGATTTCGAGCTGTTGATTCTTAACAACTCCCCTGATAGAAAAGAATTAGAAGAATTGGTAAAATCATACAATGATTCGCGTATAAAGTATTTCGAAAATGAAAGAAATATGGGCATATCCGCATCGCGAAATCAACTGATGGACTTGGCATCGGGTGAATACTTGGCTGTATGTGACCATGATGATATTTCTGTGCCGGACAGGTTTGCAAGGCAAGTTGAATTTCTGGATGAGAACCAAGATGCAGGTGTCGTCAGTGGATGGTTGGAACACTTTGGAAAAACAAATTTCATAACATCTTATCACCCGGAAGAAAATGCCCAGATAAAAGCACATCTTATCGCTACGGGCTGTATATTGGCACATCCCGCGGCTATGATCCGTAAATCTGTCCTTATCAATAATAATATCAGATATGAAGAAAAATACAGCCCATGCGAAGATTATATGCTTTGGTGCCGATTAATGGAGTTTACAGAGTTTCATAATATCCAGGATGTATTGCTGCGATATAGAAACTTTGACGGCAATACCAGCAACCGTCAAAAAAAGCGTATGAAGAATAAAGACTTTGAAGTCAGGCTGTTTGTGGAAAATAAATATCCTGCGCTTTATTCTCGCCGTGCAGAATTTTTAATTTTTTCCAGGAGCTTTAAGCTTTTCGGATTTATCCCGATCTTAAGATATCAAAGGAAGCGTGCACGCGCCAAACTGTCTCTTTTTTATATTATTCCTCTTTTAAGAATAAAAGATAGATTTAGTCCTTATGAAAAGCGGCTGAAGACTAAAGGATGCTGAAGATGAAATTATTCAAAAAGAAAAAAGCCCTGCCCGTTCCTCCGCCAGAGATACCTCCGCAAACAACAGTGACCGTAAATGGGATGGTGTTTGAA
>Ga0123353_10005512_pt1 | contig 16631 bp, 18 predicted proteins | sample TergutLab28metaG_3_FD_92763 | JGI IMG/M metagenome (GOLD analysis project Ga0123353, IMG submission 92763) | Labiotermes labralis P3 segment gut microbial communities from Petit-Saut dam, French Guiana - Lab288 P3 | ecosystem: Host-associated > Arthropoda: Insects > Digestive system > Gut ...
GTTGTTGTTTGTGCTTCCCCCCGCCGTCCCAGCCCCTCCGCTCCTCGCCCCTCCCCGGGGCGCGTCCAAGGCACGGATGGGGGCGGAGGAGGGGGGGGGGGGGGGGGCGGGGGGGGGGCGGGGCGGGGGGGGGGGGGGGGGGGGGTTGTGCGGGCGGGGGGGGGGGGTAATAGGTAGGGGGAACCCAAATGCTGGCATACGTGGGCGCCGTGGAGGGCACGGTGGTGGGCGCCTGATCGACGCGCACATTGATGGAGCTGACCAGCTTGACATACATTTCCGGCGTGCCGCTGCCCGGGCACATGCGCAGGGGCGGCATGGTTTCGATGGGCGCGCCGTCCATCTCCCAGGCGAGGAGGGTGTTATCCGCCATGACCATCTCGGCGCTGTAGGTGACGGAGTTGCCGTCCATGGAGGACACCGTCACGCTGGAGACATACTGCACGTTGATATAGGCCAGCAGGGAGCGCAGGGTAATGCCCTTGTATTTGGTGGTGGTGGTGAAGCCCGAGCTGTTGGTGGTGGTCATCTCGGCCTCCACCAGGGGCAGGGCCTCGGCGTCGAGGCTGTCGAATTTCACGATGCCGGGCACCCCGCGTATCTCGATGCGCCAGGCGCTGAGGTCGGGGGCTTCCGTGGTGGAAGTCTCCTCCGTGCTCAACGGCTCCACAACCGCCGCGGTGGTATCGTCGTCACCGTCCGTTTTATCGCCGCAGGCCGCGAAGCCCAGCAACAGCGCGCCGGCCAGGAGCAGGGCCACGTATATCCCCGGTTTTTTCCTCATAGTCACTTTGTAGTCACCTTTCCCTTCACGAAAAAACATATTTTGCCAGAATGCGCCCTGGCTCTATTATAACGCATTTCCCCGTATATTGCAAGGGCTGTTTCACATATATTTATGGAAAAAAGGTAAAAAGTGTTTGAATAAATATGGAACCACCCCGGCCCTGCGGGCCACCCCTCCACAGAGGGGAATTGGGGATTATGCGAAAACGACAGCTGCAAATCAGAAATCCTGCTATAGTGTAAGCCCCTATTCCCCTCCGTGGAGGGGTGGCCCCGCAGGGCCGGGGTGGTTAGGAGCCCCTATGAAACCCACCCGCAAGCTCATCTTCAACACGGCCCTGCTCACCGCCGCGTCGTTTATCATGCAGACGGTGACGGTATCCTACAACGTATACCTGACCCGTCGCATCGGCGCGGCGGGGATCGGGCTGTTCCAGCTCACCCTCACGGTGTACTCCATGGCGGTAACCTTTGCCTGCGCGGGGGTGCGCCTGGGGGCCACGAGGCTCAACATCGACCTGCTGTCCAGGGATCCGGAGGCCTCGGTGCGGCGCTCCATGCGCCTTTGCCTGCTCTACGCCCTGACCCTGAGCGCGGCGGTGGCGGCCGCGCTGTTTTCCGCCGCGCCCGCGATCGCGGAGGGCTGGCTCCACGACGCCCGCACCGCGGCTTCCCTGCGGTGGCTGGCTGCCGGGCTGCCCTTCGTCTCGGTGACGGCGGCCGTGCAGGGCTATTTCACCGCCGCGCGCACGGTATATAAATGCGCGCTCTCCCAGGGCTTTGAGCAGGGGGTGCGGGTGCTGTGCGTGATCTTCTTTTTGGGGCGCATGCTGCCCCGGGGCGTGGAATTCGCCTGCCTGGCCATCGTCTACGGCATGGTGATCGGGGAGCTCGCGGTGTTCGGGTTTTCGATGGTCCTGCTGCGGCAGTCGAAATATATGCGGCGGACGGCGCGGGCCCAGGATCATCTGCGCCTGCGGGATCTGCTGCACATCGCCGGCCCTGATGCCGCGGGCGCCTGCGCCCGATCGGTGCTGCTGACCACCGAGCATTTGCTGATCCCCCGGGGCTTCGAGGCCAGCGGGCGCTCGAAGGAGGAAGCCATGCGCATCTACGGGGTAATCCACGGCATGGCCCTGCCGGTGCTGCTCTACCCCTCGGCGGTGCTGTCCTCCCTGGCGAATCTGCTGGTACCCGAGATTTCCCAGCTACGGGTGGAGAAAAAGAGCGGGCAGATCAACAGCGCGGCGCAGACCATCCTGAAGATGTCGCTGCTCTACGGGGTCTTCGCGGGGGGGATGTTCTTCGCCTTCGCCCAGCCGCTGTGCCTGCGCATCTACGGCAATACCGACGCCGCGCGCTATCTGCAGCTCCTGGCGCCCCTGGTGCCGATTATGTATATGGATATGAGCGTGGACGGCATGCTCAAGGGCCTGGACGAGCAGAAGGCCTCCATGCTGTACAACATCATCGACTCCGGCATCTGCGTGCTGCTGGTATATCTGCTGCTGCCCACCATGGCCATCAAGGGCTACATCATCGTGCTGTTCGTCAGCGAGATTTATAATTTCTTCTTCAGCATCCGCCGCCTGCTGAAGGTGACCCGGGCCCCCCGGCCCACGTGGCAGGCCGTGCTGCAGCCCCTGCTGTGCGTGGCCTGCGCCGCGCTGATCCCCCTGGGGGCCGCCGCCGCCCTGCGGCCCGGGGTCCTGGGGCGCTCCACCCTCTGGCTGGCGGCAGCCATCGCCGGGGCGGGGGTATTCTATTTCGTCACGCTGTACCTGGTGGGGTCGATCCGTCCGGAAGATATAAAGGCGGTGAGGCGGGCGGTGTGACGCCTTTTGCCCCCTCTGGCCTTTGGCTATCTCCCCCGGAGGGGGCGATCCTGACGGCTACCGAAAATCTTGTGTATAATCGGTGCAAAAGCTGTGGCTGCCGTCACGATCGCTCCTCAGGGAGATGCTGCGCAGCGATAGAGAGGACATAGAAAATATTTCTTTACATTTCTCTCCCCTTCTGTTATAATAGCGGGGAAGCGGAGGAAACAGCGATGGAACTGCGCGATGGGCTGACAATACTGCCGGGTTTCGTGGATTTGCATGTGCATTTCCGGGAACCCGGTTTTTCGTCGAAGGAGACGGTCGCCACGGGCTCGCGGGCGGCGGCGCGGGGCGGGTACGCCGCCGTGTGCGCCATGCCCAATGTCGATCCCCCGCCGGATACCTTGGTGCATTTGCAGGTGCAGATGGACATTATTTCGCGAAGCGCGCAAATCCCGGTGTTCCCCGTGGGGGCCATCACCATGGGGCGCAGGGGCGAGGGCGCGACCAGCGAGATGGAACGGCTGGCCCCCCATGTCTGCGGGTTTTCCGACGACGGCACGGGGATACGGGACGGCAGGCGCATGCGGGAGGCCATGGAGCGCGCCGCGCGCTGCGGCAGGCCGGTCCTCTCCCACTGCGAGGACGACAGCCTGGGCGATTGCCCGGCAAGCGAGTGGGTCCCCCTGGCCCGGGACCTGGAGCTGGCCCGCCAGACCGGCTGCCATTACCACGTGTGCCATGTTTCGGCGAAAGAGAGCGTGGCGCTGATCCGCCGGGCGAAGGAGCAAGGCGTCCCCGTGACCGCCGAAACCGCGCCGCATTATTTGCTGCTGACCGAAAATGAATGTGAAGACGACGGGCGCTTCAGAATGAACCCGCCCCTGCGCGGCGAGGAAGACCGCGCGGCCCTCATAGAGGGTGTGCTGGACGGCACGATCGACTGCATAGCCACCGACCACGCACCCCACGCCCGGGAGGAGAAATCCCAGGGCTTTGCAGGCAGCGCCTGCGGCATCGTGGGGCTGGAGACCGCCTTCCCGGTGCTGTATACGAAACTGGTACTGCCGGGCGTGCTCTCCCTGAACAAGCTCGTCGATTTGATGGCCCGCAACCCCCGCAGGCTGCTAAAAAGCTGGACAGGCCGCGAACTCCCCGCCGCGGCCTGTGCGTGGGACTTGAACAAAGCCTATAGCATAAATCCTGACGCCTTCGCCTCCAAGGGCAGATCCACGCCGTTCGAGGGGTGGGAGGTGTATGGGGAATGCAAGTGGGTGGAGATTGGAGGGAAAAGGGTATGCAGCTGATTGACTTCACCATCACCGAAAATAAAAACATCGCCAGGGATGTCTATCGCATAAAATTCAGCATTCAGCATTCAGCATTCAGCATTGATCCCCGTCCGGGGCAGTTCGTCAACCTGGCCATCGACGGGTTTTACCTGCGCAGGCCCATTTCCGTGTGCGACTGGGACGGACAAACCCTCACGCTGATCTACAAAATCGTGGGCGAGGGGACGAAAAAGCTGGCGGGGGTTCAGCCGGGGGAGAAAATCAACGCCCTTTGCGGGCTGGGGAACGGGTATACCATCGTACCCGCGCAGCGGCCCCTGCTCATTGGCGGCGGGGTGGGCGTGCCGCCGCTGTACTATCTGGCGAAGAAGCTCATCGGGGCCGGGCAGCGGCCCATTGCCCTGCTGGGCTTCAACACTGCTGATGAATGCTTTTATGCGAACGAGTTCGCCGCCCTGTGCGAGACCCGCCTCATGGTCGGCGAATACGTCACCAATGCCATGCCGGGCCTCGCCTATGACGCCCTCTACGCCTGCGGGCCGGAGCCCATGCTCAAGGCTGCTTATGGGCAGACCCCTCCCCTGCCCCCGGGCTGCGCGCAGTTCAGCTTTGAACAGCGCATGGCCTGCGGCTTCGGGGCCTGCATGGGCTGCTCGTGCAGGACGATCACGGGCTATAAGCGTATCTGCAGGGAAGGGCCGGTGCTGGCGAAGGAGGAAATTCTGTGGAATTAACAATGAACAACGAACAATTAACAATTGATACGCGTGTCACTCTTTCCGGCATCGAGCTGCAAAACCCGGTGATCCCCGCCAGCGGGTGCTTCGGCTTCGGGCGGGAGATCGGGGCATTCTATGATATCAACCTGCTGGGGGCCTTTTCATTTAAAGGGACGACCCTGCGCCCCCGCTTCGGCAACGGGCAGCCCAGGATCGCCGAGTGCCCCGCCGGGATGCTCAACGCCGTGGGCCTGCAAAACCCCGGCATCGACGCCGTGGTCAACCAGGAGCTGCCCGCCCTGCGGGAATTCTACCGGCAGCCGCTCATCGCGAACATCAGCGGGTTTTCCCTGGAGGAATACGCCGCCTGCTGCGGGAAAATCTCCGCCTGCGGCCTGGTTGACATGATCGAGCTGAACATCAGCTGCCCCAATGTGCACGGAGGCGGGGCCGCCTTCGGCGTGGACCCCGCGACCGCCGCCGAAGTCACCGCAACGTGCAAAAAAGCCAGCACGGTGCCGCTTTATGTAAAGCTCAGCCCCAACGTGACGGATATCGCCGAGATCGCCCGCGCCTGCGAGGGGGCCGGGGCCGACGGCCTGACGCTGATCAACACCTTGGTGGGCATGCGCATTGATTTAAAAACCCGAAAACCTGTATTGGCCAACACGTTCGGCGGATTATCCGGCCCGGCTGTGTTCCCCGTGGCGCTGCGCATGGTGTGGCAGGTGTATGAGGCCGTTAAAATTCCTGTCATCGGCATGGGCGGGGTCTCGAGCGCGCGGGATGTCGTCGAGATGATGCTGGCCGGGGCCATGGCGGTGCAGGTGGGGGCGGCGAATCTGGTGAACCCCTATGCCTGCAAGGAGATCATCGAGGGGTTATCGGGGGTGATGGGGGAGATGGGGATTGCGAGCTTGAGAGAGATTGTAGGAGGGGCGCACTGAGGCGCTTCGCGCCGGCCACCCCTCCAAGGGAGGGGAATTATCGACAGGAGGATGCCCCATGAAAAAGCTGCTTGCTCTCGCCCTTGCCGCCGTGCTGCTGCTGGCGCTGGCCGCCTGCGGCAAGGCCTACGCCCCCCTGCCCAACCCGCCCCTCGTGCCGGGCGAGAAATACCTCCTTGACCTGGACTACGAGCAGGCCCTGCTGCAATTCGACCAGGCCATACAGATCGACCCGAAGAACCCGCGCGGGTATCTCGGCAAGGCCGACGCCCTGCTGCACCTGGACCGCCAGACCGACGCCGCTTCCGCCCTTGCAGACGGCGCGAAGGCCACCGGCGGCGAAACCCGCGCCGCGCTTTCCGCCGCGCAGGCTGAGGTCAATCAATCCTCTGTGGACGGCTACGTCGGGCTTTCCTCCGCCTACGAAAAGCTGGGGTGGAGGGAAATCGCCCTTGCGCTGCTCAAACGGGTGTGCGAGGAACTGCCGGAGGAATCAAGGCTCAGGGCTGCCCTGGAGGCGTTGATGAATACGCAAGAGGGTGCAACCGACTTGGAGGTAACAACCGAGGCCGCCGCGCCACAGCCGGAAAAAAAGCCCAAGCGCACGACTGTATACAGCGCGGATGGGCAATTGAGCTATTATTCAACATGCGAATATGACGAAAAAGGGAATGACGTCCGTGCGGAAAATCATTTTCCAAGCGGGGATGTTTACATTTTTACTTATGAAAACCACTACAATGCAAATGGGCAATTGATTCAAGCTGAACAACATAAAAGTGATGGAACAATTCAAACATTTACTTATTTATACAATGCAGATGGACAATTGATTCAGCAAAGAATCGTTGCTGATAGCGGTGTTACCAGCACGAGTACCCATAGGTACAATGCACAGGGGCAGAAAATTCAAACCGAAGCAGAAATCTTTTCTGGCGAGGGTGATTCTGTTATAATGCTTGCGACCTGCGAGTACAACCCACAGGGACAGTTGTACAGAGAGAATTGGGAAAATGGTTACATGATTTCTGAATACGATGAAGAAGGCTTACGTTCACGCACGAATCTCTATAATTCCGATGGAACATTTGCAGGCTATTATCAATACGATTATTAACAATAGGAGGGTTCCCTATGCCACGTGACGTCATCATCCCCCTGGATTTTTCAAGCGCGCAGGAGGTCTACGACTTCCTCGCCCTCTTCCCCCCGGGCGAAAAGCCCTATGTGAAGACCGGGATGGAGCTGATCTATTCCGAGGGGTTCGGGATCGTGCTGGAACTCAAACGCAGGGGGCACAAAGTTTTCCTGGACCTGAAGCTGCACGACATCCCCAACACGGTGAAGAAGGCCATGGCGGCGCTTTCGCGCATGGACGTGGACCTGACGAACCTCCACGCGGGAGGCACCATTGAAATGATGAAGGCCGCCCTGGAGGGCCTCACCCGGCCGGACGGCACGCGCCCGCTGGTGATCGCCGTGACGCAGTTGACCTCCACCAGCGAGGAGCAGATGCGCAATGAGCTGCTGATCAATGCCACGATGGAAGAGACCGTGCTGCGCTATGCCCAAAACGCGAAGACCGCCGGGCTGGACGGCGTGGTGTGCTCGCCTCTGGAGGCCGCGCGGGTGAAAGAGGTCTGCGGCCGGGACTTCATCGCCCTCACGCCGGGCATCCGCTTCGCCGAGAACGATGTGAACGACCAGGCGCGAATCATGACCCCTGCCAAAGCACGGGCGGCCGGGTCGGACTACATCGTGGTGGGGCGGCCCATCACCGCGGCAAGCGACCCATTGGCGGCGTATAGGAGATGCGTGAAGGAGTTTTTGGGGTAGTTGAAAAGAACCCCCCTGGTCGCTTCGCTCCCTTCCCCCCTGTAGGGGGGATCTTGACAGAGCCACAACTCGATTGCGTTAACCGCAGCTTTTCACATTGCCGTCAGAATCCCCCCTGCAGGGGGGAAGGGAGCGAAGCGACCAGGGGGGTTCGGCAAAAACAACAATAAAGTAAGGAGCCATCCAATGAACGACACAAACCTTTCCCGCGAAATCGCCCTGGGCCTGCTGGAAATCCAGGCCGTGCTGCTGCGGCCGCAGGAGCCCTTCACCTGGGCCAGCGGCATCCGTTCGCCCATCTACTGCGACAACCGCGTCACCTATGCCGAACCTGGACTGCGCCGCCGCATCGCCGAGGGCTTTGTCCAGACCATCCGGGAGAAATATCCACAATGCGAGGCGGTGATCGGCACCAGCACCTCGGGCATCGGCTACGCGGCCATCGCAGCCTTTATGATGGATTTGCCCACAGGGTATGTGCGCGGGGGCGCGAAGGCCAAAACGCACGGCACCGGCAAGCAGATCGAGGGCAGGGTGGCCCCCGGCCAGAAGGTCGTGGTGGCGGAGGATTTGATCTCCACCGGCGGCAGCGTGCTGGAGGTGATGGACGCCCTGCGGGAGGCCGGGGCCAAGGTGCTGGGCATCGTGAGCATCTTCACCTACGGCATGCAAAAGGGCCTTGACAGGCTCGCGGCGGCGCGGGTGGAAAACACCAGCCTGTGCAGCTTCGATATCCTGGCGGAACTGGCCGCCGAAAATGGGTATATCGCGCCGGAGGCCATAGCGGCCCTGCTGCGGTTCCGGGACAACCCGGCGGATGAGAAATGGATGGAAATGCTGTAGAGCTTGACAATAATGCGGGCATGCGGTTCAGGGAAATTGAGCGAATTCTGTTGGAAGATGGATGGGTATTCCTCTGCGCGAAAGGCTCGCACTACCAGTATGTCCACCCGGCAAAACCGGGGAAGGTGACCATTCCCTTCCATTCCGGGGATATCCCTCCCATTGTCGTCAAATCCATTCTGCGTCAAGCAGGTTTGTAGGAGGCTTTTTCATGACACTTATCTATCCCGCCTGTTTTTATCAGGACGAATCCAGCGGCGCGTATGCCGTGGAGGTACCCGACCTGCCCGGCTGCGCCACGGGAGGCGGCACTTTGGCCGAGGCTATCGCCATGGGGATCGACGCGGCTTCCGGCTGGGTTCTGTCAGAATTGGAGGCTGGCAGGCCGGTGCCAGCGGCCAGCGCCCTGGAAAGCATCGCTCCCGAAGAGGGCTTTGTCAGCCTGCTGGTGCTGGATATGGACGCCTACACGGAGAAATACGGGGAAAAGGCAGTGCGCAAGAATCTTACGATCCCCGCATGGCTGAACACCTTCGCGGAGAGCGAGCACGTCAATTTTTCTCAAGTGCTGCAGGATTCCCTGTTAAATCTCTACCGCCAGCGGCTTGGATCATCCAACCAAACTATCAGCAGCTAATTTTTCTAAAATTAACTGAGGAATTTCGTTTTCCCGTACGACATACAAGAAGGAGGCGCTTTATGCCCGCAACGCCAGCACCGGAAACCCTGCCCCGGCACCTGATCGACATCCGGGATCTTTCCACCGAGGAGATCGGCGCGCTGCTGCGCCTGGGGGACGACATCATCGCCCGCCCCGGCGACTACGCCGGCGCCTGCGCCCGCAAAAAGCTGGCCACGCTCTTCTACGAGCCGAGCACGCGCACGCGGCTGAGCTTTGAGGCGGCCATGCTGGAGCTGGGCGGGCATGTGCTGGGCTTCTCAAGCCAGGACGCCTCCTCGGCCAGCAAGGGCGAAAGCGTGGCGGACACCATCCGCATGGTGCAGTGCTACGCCGACATCATCGCCATGCGCCACCCCAAGGAGGGCGCGCCCGTAGTGGCCGCGAAGCACGCGGCGGTGCCGGTGATCAACGCCGGGGACGGCGGCCACAACCACCCCACCCAGACCCTCACGGATCTGATGACCATCCACCGGGCGTTCGGCTCCCTGGAGGGCCTCACCGTGGGCCTTTGCGGCGACCTGAAATTCGGCCGCACCGTGCACAGCCTCATCGCTGCCATGTGCCGCTGCCCGGGCACGCGCTTCGTGCTGATCTCCCCCAAGGAACTGCGCGCGCCCGATTACGTCACCGACGAGATTCAGCGGCATCCCGGCTGCGCCTGGGAGGAGGTGCGCTCCATGGAGGCCGCGATGCCCGAGCTCGACGTGCTCTATATGACCCGGGTGCAGCGCGAGCGCTTCTTCAACGAGGCCGACTACATCCGCCTGAAGGACAGCTTCATCCTGGATGTGCCGAAGCTGGCCGCCGCCAAGCCGGAGATGATCGTCATGCACCCCCTGCCCCGGGTCAACGAGATCAGCGTGACGGTGGACGACAACCCCCATGCCCGCTACTTTGAGCAAGCGAGATATGGCAAATTTATCCGTATGGCGTTGATAATGGAACTGTTGGGGGTGGGTTAGCAACGAGGTACGTCGCTCCGCGAAACCATCCTCAGTCAGCCCGAGGCTGACAGCTCCTTCCGCGGGAAGGAGCCTGGGGTTTAGGACGAAGGCGGCAGGTTGATTCATGGAGAACCCGACCCGAATGCTTGAAAGCGATGGCCGCTTGCGTCTCCAAGCACGGGAGTTGCGCAATAACGCAACCAAACAGGAGAACCACCTTTGGTATGATTTTCTCAGGCAGCGGCCCGAACAGTGGAACAGGCAAAGAATTATTGGCGCATTCATCGTTGACTTCTACTGCCCGAAGGCAAAGCTTGTAATAGAGTTGGATGGCATGCAGCATTATACTGCGCAGGGCTTGGCGCGCAACAAGAAACAGTCTACTTTGGAATGAGGTGAAAATACCATGTTTACCATCGTCGTCGATTCCAACTGCGACCTGCCCGCCGACTATATCGCGGAGCACGGCATCGAGGTGCTGCCCATGCCCTTCGAGCTGGACAACCGGGCGCACGACCAGGGCTACTGGCAGGAGATCTCCGGCAGGGACTTTTACGGCGCGTTGCGCAGGGGCGGCCTCGCCCGCACCTCGCAGATCGGCCCCGACAGCTTTGCCGCGGCCTTTACGCAGTACGCCAAGCACGGCAGGGAAGTGATCGTCCTGCTCCTCAGCGGCGGCCTTTCCAGCACCTGCAACAGCGCGAGGATCGCCCTGGAGGAAGTGCGGGAAACCTACCCCGGCTGCAAAATCCACATTGTGGATGCCATCAACGCCTCGGTGGGCCACGGCCTGCTGGCGATGCTGGCTGTCAATAAGCGGCGGGAGGGCCTTTCGGGGGCCGATACCGCCGCCTGGCTGGAGGAAAAAAAGCACAGTGTGTTCGGTCTGTTCACCGTGGACGACCTGATGTACCTCCACCGGGGCGGGAGGCTGAGCAGGTTTTCTGCCATCGCGGGCTCGGCCCTGGGGATCAAGCCCGTGCTGAACTTCGCGCCGGAGGGCACCCTGGCGCTGAAGGACAAGGCGCGCTCCCGCAAAGCCGCCCTGAAGCTGCTGGCCGCCCAACTGCAGCGCAGCCTCGCGCCCGGCGCCATGCCGGATACGGTGCTGATCGCCCACTCCGACTGCGAGGAGGACGCCCGGACCTTGGCCGGCATGGTCAAGGATGCGGTGCAGGCGCGCGAGGTGGCCGTTATGCTGATGGGCCCGATCATCGGCACCCATGTGGGCCCCGGCGCGGTGGCGATGGTGTTCGAGGCGGGCATGACCAGGAACGAATACGAAGACAAATTTTACTCTTAGTCCGTTTGGGAGGCAAACATGAACATCGACTCCATCCAGAACGGCGTCGCCCTGGACCATATAAAGGCGGGGCGGGCTATGCAGATTTACACCGCCCTGGGCCTGGATTCCCTGGATTGCACGATAGCCATCGTCAAGAACGTGAAGAGCGGCAAGATGGGCCGCAAGGACATGATCAAGATCGACGAGATGATCGGCCTGGACCTAGACGCCCTGGGCTTCATCGACCCGAACATCACCATCAACATCATCCAGGGGGGGAAAGTTGTTGAAAAACGGCGGCTGAAGCTGCCCAAAGAACTGGTAAATGTTATCCGCTGCAAAAATCCCAGATGTATTTCTACAATTGAGCAGGAAATCGACCAGCTATTTCGACTAACAAAGGAAAGCCCCCCGCTTTACCGCTGCACCTACTGCGAAACGGCCTACAGCCCATGAATTTGTGGTTACGGGCGGCTTGCGGGCCACCCCTACAGTTTACGCCCATAGCATACCAAGTTTTTCCAACCAGAAAGGATGATCCAAGATGAAACGTACGATTGCGCTGCTGCTGTGCGCCCTGCTCCCGGCCGGCCTGCTGGCCGCCTGCGGCGGGGAGAGCAGGGCTCAACCCATCACCACCGCCGACTACGGCACCGCCGCCCCGTCGGACATCTCCTACGACGTGCCGGAGGGCTGGATTCCCTTCGCCAGGCTGGACGCGGACAACATCGCCGAGGTGCAGGGCTTCTTTTACCTGCGCGGCGGCATGGACGAATCGGTGCCCGTATCCAACCTGGATATCGTGACGGTCAACACGATGGAGGTCTTCATCACCAGCGTCACGGTCAACGGCCTGCATTCGGTGCCCGTGCGGGTGGTGGAGCGCAGCGGCCTGCGCGTGCTCTACGCCGAGCCGGCCGACGGCGCGGACGACCCGAACCTGATCGACCTGACCAGCGCCGGGAACCTGGCGACCGTGCCGGCGGTGGACACCACCAGGCCCGGCGCCACCACCACCAGAAGGCCCGTCACCACCACCAAGCCCCTCCAGACCGTGCCGGTGATCGCGCCCACGAAGGCGCCTGAGATCACCAAGGACCCCACTATCGACCAGATGGAAGAAATCATGAAAAACCCCAACATGTCCGCGGAGGAGCGGGCGGCGGCCATCAAGCTGCTCTCCTACAAGGTGGACAAAAACGGCATCTTCTACGTGGAGCACGAGCCCTGGCAGAAGCAGTTCGGCTTCAACCAGATCTACGACTTGGCCTCCCCCCTGATCCAGCTGGTCTACGCCACCATCCGCATCAAGTTCACCTACGGCTACGTGTACAAGCTCTACCCCAAGGACCACGAGAAGAAGGGGCAGGTCATGTACGGCCTCGACGGCAAGCCCCTCTATGAAACCGACGCCCAGGGCAAGCCGATCCAGAAGGACTGGATGCTCCAGTGGTGGAAGGGCCGCTACGGCCTGGTGATGCTGGGCGCCGAGTTCGGGGTCTACACCAAACCCCACACCCAGGCCGCCGAGCACTACAACGCCGCCGTATCCGAGGAAGAGCTCGTCATGGCCATGGACGTCTGGCAGCACAACTTCCTCACCGGCAAAACCATGTACCTGTTCAGCCGCGGGCCGGAAAAAACCTGGTGGCTCACCGGCTTCGTGCCCGGCTCCTTCTACGAATACAACAAGAAGAGCGAGATCATCACGGTGGTAGACATCGGGTTCCCCGACGCCGAGATGCAGGGCCTGGCCGCCGCCGCCATGGAGAGAGCGGGCTTTAGGAAGGGTACGCCCAACAACGGCAACCCCGAGACCTATATGACCTACGGCACCAATATCAAATTCAGTTGGCAGTATATCGACCAGGACGCGAACTAGGCGCTGGGAATTAGGAGGCAGGGGTAATATTGCATGTCGCTTCGCGAGACGCCCTGCGATGCTCCCTCAGCGCCTGCGGGCGCAGCTCCCTCATGAGGGAGCCAGGGGTTTCTCCCCAGTAATTCCCCCCTCCCTGCCCCCTAATCCCTGCTCCCCGCACCCTAAAACGGCGGGAACAGGAAATTTCATCAAAACGGCATAAAAAAGTCAAATTTCCTGTTGACAAAACCGTTCAGGGATGCTATGATAGACAGGCAATAGTTGTCTCTGTGTGGGCAAACTAAATTTATAACCAAATCAGGAAAGGATGAACCCCCATGAAGAAAGCACTCAGCCTCGTACTCGCACTCGCACTGGCCCTCACCCTGGCCATCGGCGCCTCTGCGGCTCTCGACACCAAAGAAGCCGGCGACATCAACGAAGCCATCGCCATTCTCGCCGAGGAAGTCGGCGTGGACAATCTGAAGGCAGCCGTCGCCGAATTCCTCGAGGAGATGGACATCCCCGCCGACGCCGACGCCGCCGACCTCCCCGCCAACGCCGGGGAAGTGTTCGCCCTCTGGCTGGCTGACAAGTTCGGCTTCGCCGACACCGACTTCGCTGACAAGCTCCAGGGCATGATGTCCAACGACTTCGTGTCTTTCCTGGCCGGCATGTACTTTGAAGTCCCCACGGCGGCTCCGACCACCACTGAGGCCCCCACCGTTCTCCTGCCCCCGTCCGGCGATTCTTCCGTGATCGCGATCGCCGCCTTCGCCGCCCTGGCAGTGGCCGGCGCAGCCGCCTTCGTTATCATGAAGAAGAAGGAAGACTAAACCCACACCTTGTTTACTCCCAGGGCGCCGAAAGCAAAGGCCCTTGGGTCCAGGCTATTGACTGCCCGGGAACGAACAGACAACATCTTATTGCAAAAAGAGGACCCCCGGCGGTGGCCGGGGGTTTTCGCTTGGGGGAATTGCCGTTATAGAAAAGCATCAATAGCCGCACGAGGATGCGTCGCTCCGCGAAAGCGCTCCGCACCACCCCCTCGCTTCGCGGCCCCCCAAAGGGGCATCCTGACGAGGCCAAAACCATGTAGCCAATGTCAGGCAATTCAGTAATCACCGTCAGGATCGCCCTCTTGGGGGAGATGGCTTGCGACTCCATGGGAGGCACTGGCCTGAGGGGGTGGAAAAAACGCATTCGATGGAGGCAACCCCATGCAATGGTACGACACCCTGCCCTCCACCTCCGCCCTGCTGCTGGAGCAGGCCCGCCGGGGCGCGCCCCACGGCACGCTCATCGCCGCCGGGCGGCAGACCGCCGGTCACGGGCGGGGCGGCAGGCCCTTCTACTCCCCCGCCGGGGGGCTCTATTGCAGCCTGCTGCTGCGGGAGGGCCTCCCCTCCCCGGATACCCTGCCCGTCACGCCCCGGGCCGCCCTGGCCGTGCGCCGCGTGCTGCTGCGCCACGGCTGCGCGCTGGGCATCAAATGGGTCAACGACCTCTTCCGGGACGACCGCAAGGCGGGGGGATCCTGGCACAGGGCGCAGGAGGCGCTGTGGCGGTGGGCGTGGGGCTGAACCTATACCCCATGGAGGACGCGCCGGAGGAGCTGCGGGATATCGTCACCGCCTGCGCGGATAGGCCCGGCGCGCTGCCATCTCCTGTGGAATTGGCGGAGGAAATCGCGGCGGCTCTCCTGGCGGTCAACGCAGAGGAAAACGAGCCCCTGCTGGCGGAATACCGCGCGGCCTCGGTGGTGCTGGGGCGGGGGGTAACCTATGAGGAAAACGGGGTCCGCGCGTGCGCCCGGGCCGTGGATATCACCCCCACGGGGGGATTGGCGCTGGTCTACGGAAAGGTGCTGACCTCGGGGGAGGCGCGCCTGCAGCTGGCATGAATTTCAGTTGACATTCCCCACATATACTGATATACTAAAACTATAATGGGGGAATGTCGCGTGAAAACACTGGGAGGCCTGCGGCCCGGGCGCAGCGCCCGCGTGGCGCGGGTGCATGGCGGGGGCGCGCTGCAGCGGCGCATCATGGAGATGGGGCTGACCCGGGGGGCAGAGGTGCGGGTGGTCAAGGCCGCGCCTTTCGGCGACCCCATCGAGATTTGCGTGCGCGGATACAGTCTGTCGCTGCGCAAGGCGGACGCCGCGCTGGTGGAAATTGTTGAAATTGTTTGAATTTTGGAGGCAAACAGCGCTTTTTGATGCGAAAGAAGAAAATATTTACGGAAAAATGTAATTTATTGTTGCATTTTGGAAAAAAGTGTGATATCATATTAACAATGGTTAGGAGCATGTTATGAAGCTTTGGGCGGGCCGTTTCACTGCGGAGGCGGCAAAAACCACAAACGATTTCAACTCCTCCATCGCGGTGGACAGCCGCATGGCCCGGGAGGATATCGAGGGCTCCCTGGCCCACGCGGCCATGCTGGCCAGGCAGAGGATCATCAGCCAAACGGACGGCGAAGCGATACGCGGGGGGCTGCGCGGGATACTCGCGGACCTGGAAAGCGGGGCTTTGACGATCGACCCCCAGGCCGAGGACATCCATACCTTTGTGGAGGCGGAGCTGACCCGGCGCATCGGCGAAGCGGGTAAACGCCTGCACACCGGCCGCAGCCGCAACGACCAGGTAGCCACCGACCTGCGCCTCTATCTGCGCGGGCAGTGCGCAGAGGCTTGCGCGCTGCTGCGGGGCCTGATGGATGCGCTGGCGCGCAAGGGGGCAGAATACCCCGGGGCGATCATGCCCGGCTACACCCATCTGCAGCGGGCGCAGCCCATCTATTTCGCGCAGCACCTGCTGGCCTACCGGGAGATGTTCGTGCGGGATACAGGCCGCCTGGAGGACGCCGCGAAGCGCATGAACGTATCGCCCCTGGGCTCGGGGGCCCTGGCCGGCACGGGCTGCCCCATCGACCGCGATTTTACGGCCCGGGCACTGGGCTTCGACGGCTTCACGGCCAGCACCCTGGACGGGGTTTCGGACCGGGATTTCTGCATGGAGCTGGCGGCGGCGCTGAGCATCGCGATGGTGCACCTTTCACGCCTGAGCGAGGAGCTGATCCTCTGGTGCAGCTGGGAGTTCCGCTTCATCGAGCTGGACGACGCCTACACCACGGGCTCGAGCATGATGCCCCAGAAGAAGAATCCCGACCTGGCGGAGCTCATACGGGGCAAGAGCGGGCGGGTCTTCGGGGACCTCATGGGCCTGCTCACGATGATGAAGGGCCTGCCGCTGGCCTATAACAAGGACATGCAGGAGGATAAGGAAGCGATTTTCGACGCCTTTGATACGGTACTGGCCTGCCTGGGCGCGGCGGTTCCCATGCTGGAGACCATGCGGGCCCTGCCGGAGAACATGCGCCGCGCGGCGGCGGAGGGCTTCATCAACGCCACGGACTGCGCGGACTACCTCGCGGCAAGGGGCATGCCCTTCCGGGACGCCTACAGGGCCGTAGGGCAGCTCGTGTCCCTGTGCCTAGCGGAGGGCTTCACCCTGGAAACCCTGCCCCTGGCGCGCTACAGGGAAGCCTGCGCGCTGTTTGGGGAGGACATCCATGCTTTCGTGGCCCTGGAGGCCTGTGCGCGGAGGAGGCA
>Ga0123353_10005513_pt1 | contig 16629 bp, 13 predicted proteins | sample TergutLab28metaG_3_FD_92763 | JGI IMG/M metagenome (GOLD analysis project Ga0123353, IMG submission 92763) | Labiotermes labralis P3 segment gut microbial communities from Petit-Saut dam, French Guiana - Lab288 P3 | ecosystem: Host-associated > Arthropoda: Insects > Digestive system > Gut ...
CATACTCTGCCATTGTTGAGCTGGGGGTTATCGGATAAATAGCGGCTATTTCGCTAAACATGTAAGCCACATGGGCTGCTGCGTAATTTCCATCGCAGGATAAAAATTTTTTTTCTGACATATTATTTAATGTGTTTATTATTATTACTTAATTATACTATTTAATTTTTCCGCACACGTTTAACACTAAGTGTTTCATTTTCAAAAAAATAAAACAAAAATACTTCATTTTTTCAGAGGTGCGAATATATAGAAAAATGTTTACAACATTTCGTTGGATGTTCAGAAAAAACTGGTTTTTTATAGATTCACCTCGAACCAAAACCTGCTTCCTTTTCCTTCTTTGCTTTCTACGTATAACTTTCCGCCATTTTTTTCAATCATTTCTTTGCACACAATTAGCCCTAATCCGGTACCATGTTCGCCTGCTGTTCCTCTTTGCGAATGGGCCTTTTCTAAACAAAACAGGGTTTTCAACCGTGTTTCGCACATTCCTGTACCTGTGTCGGTTATTGAAATTGTATATTTTCCTATATAAGTTGATTCCACACAAAGCGAAACAGATCCGCCTGTATTGGTAAATTTTACTGCATTCGTAAGCAAGTTACTCACTACTGTAATCATCATATTTCTGTCGAAAGTAACAATAGCATCTTCCGGTATTGAGAAACTAAGGATAACTCCTTTTTTTTGTGCCATATTACAAACTAAAGCCATATCGGAAATGAGATTGGGAAGGAAAAAAGTAGTGGGTGTGGCTGTGATCCGTCCGGTTTGAACTTGCGCCCAGTCTAACAGATCATAAATGAGCTCCACTTGTTTTTCTGAAGATTTTAACAGTTCATCATAGTAGTTATTTAAAAAGCCAGTTTCCCATGAGTGTGCATTTTGGGTGAGCACTTTTAGGGCATCATACATAGAAATTGCAGGATTTTTAAGGTCGTGAGAAATGATACTGAAAAATTTATTTTTTGTAGCATTCATTTCTGCGAGGATTTCGTTTTTTTCTTTCAGGTCTTGATTTCGTTTGTTGTTCATGCGAATTATATACAGCAATAATGCAAGAAAAACAATGCAAACTGCAATGCCTGAAATCAACAACCAATGTTGCAGATTTTGCCGTGCAATGATTCGTCGTTGGTTTTCTATTTCAAGTTCTTTCTTTGCCATTTTGTATTTAGTCTCCAACTCTTCGTTGGCATTAAACATTATTTCTTTTGCTAAAGCAATCTCAATCAAATTCGATTCTTCCCAGTACTTAATATTTTTTTGATACTTACCTTGAGCAATTGCTAATTCGGAGAGGATCATATAACAAAGTCGTATCTCTTTTAGCGCGTCGAGTGCAACAGCAATTTCAAGTGCTTCATTAGCATATATTTCTGATTTATTATAATTTCCTTTTACCTGTTCTAACTTGCTCATAAGGATAAGGTCTGTAAAATACACTGCATCACCGAATTGACGATTAATTTCCAATGATTTTTCGGCAAATTTTTCAGCTCTTTTTAAATCAAAAGCAAACAAGGCATCATTAGCAATATGAAAATAAATTAACCCGGTGAGATAGTTATTATTTTGCAACAAAGAAAGATGTAATGCTTCCTCATAAAATCCTTTGGCTTTTTCGTACTGTTGGGCTGATGAATATGCCATTGCTAATGCAGCCAGCGCAGGTGGGTCTTCAGGATTAAGGGAAACCGATTTAGTAGCATATTCAATGGCTTTCTCCACCGCGTCAATGCTTAAGTACAGTTGCGCCATCATGTAATAAAGTTGTTGGATTTTTTGGATGTCGTATCTTTTTTCATAGATAGTCAATGCTTCTATATAATAAGACAAAGCGGTTTCATGCCATTCTTTCATAAAATAGACATTTCCAATGCTGAAAATAATATTGGCGATCTTTGCTTCATTATTCTCATTCAAAGCAATTTGATATGCTTCCTGCAGTATAACTAATGCCGAATCTGTTAATCCTTCCCGAATGAGCAAGTTTGAAAAAACGCCGGTGTACATAAAACGACCTTCATCCCAGTTCAAATATCGGCTTAAATTTTCCAATTTTCTGTAATATATTTTTGCCTGCTCAAAATCATTATCTTCATACAACTCTCCTATCTCATAATAGAGTCTGGCGAGGTTGGTATCTTGTGATACCACTGTTGATAGCTGTAAAAGGCTGTCTAAAATTTCATTACCGGTTACTGCATACACTGAATCCGAAGAAAAAAGTGAATGAGTTTGCTTGTCGGCAGAGTTCTTCGAAAAATTATCAGCACACGACAGAAAAAAAAGAAAAAAAACAAGGTAAAAAAAAGAGTATTTCATAATTTTATAGTTCAAGAAAAATACATCATTCAATAGAGGTTGTTAATTATCAATATTAATAATTCCATTTTTGAGTGCATAGAGTACCATTTCCATAGTATTGTTAATGCCGAGTTTTTGGAATATCCTTTCTTTATGTGTTTTTACAGTACTTGTGCTTATTCCAAGCCGAATGGCTATCTCTTTGCAAAGCAAACCCTCCTTGCAAAGGAGAATAATTTCGTGTTCTCGTTCGGAGAACTCATCGGATATTTTAGTGGCTTTCTTTTTGGAAACATAAACCCCAAAGACAATAGATGAAATATCGCGTCCATAATATTCTATATCATTTACAACGGATCGTATCGCTTCGGCAAGTTCTTCAGGACTGCCTTTTCGTTTACTGATAAAACCGTCTATTCCCGCTTCGAGCATAGATTTAACTGTTTCTTCTGTATTTTCGGCAGAAACAGCAAGAATTTTCACAGAAGGGTATTCTCTACGGAGGCGGTAAGCAATTTTAGCTCCGCAGGTGTCAGGAAGATTAATATCCAACAGCACAATGTCGGCAGTAGAAAGCTCAGGAAGATCAAATAGATCATCTCCATACTCCGCCTCTCCAACTACGCAGATATCAGGATAATCGTTTTGAAAAGCAGCTTTTAATCCCATGCGGAACAGGCTATGGTCGTCTACTAAGATGACTCTTATTATTTTGTCGTCATTCATTATTTCAAGGTTCAAAAAAGTTGCTGCAAAAATAATTTTTTTTTAAAACAAATATTCCAAAAAATAAAAATAAAATTGGTATTGGTTTTTCATATTGAAATTTATATACTTTTGCCGACCATATTAAAAAATAAGATTAATTTAATTAAGTAAAAGAATACCATGTACTTGACCCCAGAAGTTAAACAACAGATTTTTACAGAATACGGAAGTTGTGCTACTGATACAGGCTCAGCAGAAAGCCAAGTAGCTCTGTTTACACACAGAATAAAACATCTTACCGAGCATTTGAAGAAGAATAAAAAAGATTTGTCCACAAAACGTTCGCTGATTAATTTAGTAGGTAAACGTAGAAAAATGTTAGAATATCTTAAACAACAAGACATTGAACGCTATAGAGCGGTTATCAAGAAGTTAGGAATTAGAAAATAATGATAGGAATTACAAAAAAATTTGATTTAGGTGACGGAAGAGAAGTTACCATTGAAACAGGGAAATTAGCCAAACAAGCCGACGGCGCTGCCGTAGTACGAATGGGCGACACGATGTTGCTGGCTACAGTATGTTGCAAAAAAGAGGCAGTAGAAAATACCGACTTTATGCCGTTGCAAGTAGAATATCAGGAAAAATATGCTGCAGTAGGACGCTTCCCCGGAGGCTTCTTTAAACGAGAAAGCAGACCATCCGAATATGAAATTTTAATCGCACGTTTGGTGGATAGAGCACTCCGCCCATTATTTCCAAACGATTTCCATGCAGAAACACAAGTATTAGTTACCCTCATTTCCGGAGACAAAAACAATCTGCCGGATGCTTTAGCTTGTTTAGCAGCATCTTCTGCATTATCAGTTTCCGATATCCCCTTTTTAGGACCCATTTCTGAAGTACGCGTGGGTAGAATTGACGGACAGTTTGTAATCAATCCTACTGTGCAAGAAATGGAAAACTCTGATATTGATATGATTGTGGCTGCCTCTATGGAAAATATTATGATGGTTGAGGGCGAAATGAAAGAGATTTCGGAAGCCGATATGGTTGATGCACTCAATTTTGCCCACAAAGCAATTAAAATCCAGTGTCAAGCACAATTAGAATTAGCTGCAATGGTGGAAAAGGCAAACCCAAAACGTACTTACTGTCACGAAAATAACGATGAAGAATTGCGCGAATTGGTGAACACTGCAACTTACAACAAAGTATATGCTATTGCAAAGTCGCAAACTACTAAACATGAAAGAGCAGACGCATTTGAAGCCGTGCTAAATGAATTTTTGGAAACTATTCCCGAAGAGGAACGCGAAGAGAAAAAACCGTTGGTTAAACGCTATTATCATGATGTTGAGTATGTTGCTATGCGTAATATGATCTTGCACGACAGAACTCGTTTAGACGGTCGCGGGCTGGATCAGATTCGACCCATTTGGATTGAAACCGATTATTTACCTTCCGTACATGGATCCGCCATTTTTACAAGAGGTGAAACTCAATCGCTAACTACTTGTACATTAGGAACAAAATTGGATGAACAAACGATTGATGGCGCTGTGATTGAAGGCTCTAACCGCTTCATTCTACATTACAACTTTCCTCCCTTTTCTGTGGGCGAAGTGAAACGAGTGGGCAGTACAGGACGCCGCGAAATTGGTCACGGAAATTTGGCGCACAGAGCTTTAAAACCAATGATCCCCTTCGACAGTCACGATTTCCCATATTCTATACGTATTGTTTCCGATATATTAGAATCAAATGGAAGCTCTTCTATGGCAACTGTTTGTGCAGGTACTTTGGCGTTGTTAGATTGTGGTGTGAAAATTAAAAAACCCGTCTCCGGAATTGCTATGGGGTTAATTACCGATGAAAAAACAGATAAATATGCAATCTTATCCGATATTTTGGGCGATGAAGATCATTTGGGCGATATGGACTTTAAAGTGTGTGGAACGAAAGACGGAATTACCGCTTGTCAAATGGACATCAAGATCAATGGATTATCTTCCGAAATTATGGCAGAAGCATTAGAACAGGCACGCAAAGGACGCTTGCATATTTTAGATAAAATTAATGAAGCCATGCCGGAAGCCCGCGAAGACTATAAACCGTTCGTACCACGCATTGTACAGTTAGTAATTGCGAAAGAATTTATCGGTGCAGTTATTGGTACTGGCGGAAAAGTGATTCAAGAATTGCAGCGCGAAACGAATACCGTTATCAATATTGAAGAAAAAGGTGGAGTGGGTATTGTAGATGTGGCAGCCGCTAATTTAGACGACATTCAACGTGCAGTGGCCAGGATTAAAGCCCTGAGTACTGCTCCCGAAGTAGGAGAAATATACGACGGCGTTGTGAAAGGAATTCAAACTTTTGGTGCATTTGTTGAGTTTTTGCCTAATGTAGAAGGGTTACTTCACGTTTCAGAAATCGCATACAAACGAATTGAAAACGTTTCTGATGTGTTAAAAGAGGGTGACGAGATTAAGGTTAAACTCATTGCTATTGACGAAAAGGGTAAATTCAAACTTTCTCATAGAGCGCTTTTGCCCAAGCCGGAAGGTTGGGTGGAGGCACCGCCAAGACAACCAAGAGGCGAAAGACCTCCAAGAAGCGATCATAGAGGAAACAATAACCCGCATCATCGCCCTCCAAGAAAGTTCTAACAAGGTATGAAAGGTACAGTAATCAAGATTCAAGATTCAAAACTTTTCATTGGTGCAACATTATTGATATTGTGTTTTTTAGGATGCAATAATAACAATGCAAACAATGAAATAACCCATAAAGAGATGATCACAAAAGATATTACTTTTATACCGGAAGGTGTTTGCAGCAAACAATTTGACATATCTGTGGTAAACGACACGCTTCGAAGTGTGGTTTTTACTAAGGGTTGTCCGGGAAATACCTTAGCAGTCGCACATTTGGTTGAAGGAATGCACATAGATGATGCAATTACCAAATTAGAAGGAATTACTTGCGGAGATAAAAGCACCTCCTGCCCTGACCAACTGGCTCAAGCATTGAAGTCAATGAAATAGTATTGATCAGAAAAAATACAATTTCGTCGTCGTTTAGAGTTAAATAGAATCTCTATATTCTTCTTTCAAACGTTCTGCGTTTTCCGCCACTTGAAGCGCCTCAATCGTCTCTTGAATATCCCCATCCATAAAACCGGTTAAATTGTACATAGTTAAGTTTATACGATGGTCGGTCACACGATTTTGCGGATAGTTGTAGGTTCTTATTTTTGCAGAGCGGTCGCCGGTAGAAACCATGGTTTTTCGTTTTGAAGCCACCTCGTCTAGCCATTTTTGATACTCTCTCTCAAAGAGTCTGGTACGTAAAACACGCATCGCTTTGTCAAAGTTTTTCAATTGCGATTTTTCATCTTGAATAGCCACCACAATCCCGGATGGAATGTGTGTGAGACGAACGGCAGAGTAAGTAGTATTTACCGATTGCCCGCCCGGACCGGAAGAACAGTAAGTATCTTTTCTAATATCGCTCTGTTTCAGTTCCACATCAAATTCGTCGGCTTCCGGCAAAACAACCACCGAAGCGGCAGAGGTATGTACACGCCCTTGCGATTCTGTTTGCGGAACCCGCTGCACCCGATGTACACCCGACTCATACTTCATCAATCCGTAAACACCCTCTCCGGCAACTTCAAATACAATCTCCTTGAAGCCGCCAACTGTTCCTTCGGTCATGGAAAGAGTCTCCAACTTCCAACCTTTTTTGTCGCAATAATGTTCATACATACGGAACAGATCGCCGGCAAAGATGCTTGCTTCGTCGCCCCCGGTGCCTGCGCGAATCTCTACTTGCGCATTTTTACTGTCTTGCGGATCGGCAGGAATCAGTAACAACCGAATCTCCTCTTCCAATTCATCGCGACGGATTGCAAAATTGTCAAGTTCAATTTTTGCCATTTCCCGAAACTCCTCATCTTTCTCATTTAATAAATGATCTTTCGTATTTTCAATATTTTCAAACACATTTTTATACTCTTTGTATGCTTCAACTACTTCGGATAGATCCTTGTAATCTTTGTTTAATTTAATATACCGTTTCATGTCCAGCATAGAGTCGGGTTGCGTAATCTCTTCGCCAATAGATAGCCAACGCTGGTAAATAACTTCTAATTTTTCTAATAAATTGTTCATACTTAATTCTTTATTCAGGCGCAATGCGCTCTACTTTTTCTACTTGATCTATTCGAGACAAGTTGTCTATTAACTCATTCAATGCTTTCACATTTTGAATATAAATCATTAACTTTCCGGTAAAGGTGTTGCTCTTGCACCAAATATCAAACGATCTGATATTCAAATCCATTTGTGAACAAACTACGTCAATAATCTCTTTTACCATCCCTTTTCTGTCGAATCCGGAGATTCTGATTCCTGTGAGAAATGCTACATTCGCTTCTTTGCGCCACTTGGCTTTAATGATACGATTTCCAAATTTTGACATTTGTTCAATGGCATGTGGACATTGGGTTTGATGCACTTCTATAATATCGTTCGTAATTTGGAAGCCCATTACCTGATCGCCCGGTATTGGATTGCAACAATCGGCAAGCACATAACGAATTACATCAGAAATTTCGTCAAGAAGAAACACTTCAGGTTTTTTGTCCAACTGCTCATCAATTAATCTATCAATTTCTTTTTCAGGCATTTGGTCTGCAATTTTTTTTCTAAAATCATCAATAGCACTGGTATTAGAGGTCTTTCTTCTAAAAATTTTACGGATACGATCTTTTGTGATTACTCCCTCTGCCACGAGGTTCCAAAATTCGTATGGAGACAAGATTTTGGCATCTGCCTGAACACGACCAATATTTGAGGCATTATTTTCAATTCTTAATACTTTAAAAATGTCAGCCAACATCTTTTTCCCCTCCTCTTCTCTTTTTTTATGTTCTTCCCGAAAGGCTTCTTTAAGTTTTTCACGAGCATAAGCTGTTTTAACATAATTAAACCATTCCGGCTTAGGGATCTGTTTTTTTGAAGTAATAATTTGCAGTTGGTCGCCGTTTCTTAGCACATAATCAATAGGAACAATATTGTAATTCACTTTAGCTCCAATACATTGGTTTCCAAGGTTGGTGTGCAACTCGTATGCAAAATCAAGCACAGTGGCGCCGGCGGGCAACACAATTCTTTTGCCTTTTGGAGTAAAAACAATCACCTCTTTCAGGTTCAAATTCAACTTTACTTCGTTTAAAAACTCCAAAGCGTTCGTATCTTCACTTTGCAGCATCCCTCTTATTTTTGTAAGCCACTCTTCCACACGATTTTCATACTCTTGTGGGTTTCTGTTTTCCTCCTTGTACTTAAAATGTGCAGCAAGTCCTCTTTCTGCAATTTCATCCATACGTTGCGAACGAATTTGCACCTCAACCCACTTTCCGGTTTTGCTCATTGCGGTAATGTGCAACGATTGATACCCGTTTGGTTTTGGATTTGTGATAAAGTTTCTTTCTCGAAAATGGTTGGTCTTATAAAGTTCTGTAATAATCGTATGAATCCGCCAGCAAATAATTTTTTCCTCTTCCGGCGGCGAATCAAATACGAAGCGCACGGCAAATATGTCGTAGATGTCATCAAAATTGATCTTTTTTCGAATCATTTTTTGATGAATTGAGTAGATTGATTTCGTTCTATTGGTAATCTCCGCCTCAATGCCGGCTTCCTTCAGCTTTTCGATGATAGGTTTTGTAAAATCTTCAATGAGTGTATTTCTCTTCTTTTCAGATGATTCAAGCGCGTGATAAATCTTATTGTACTCAACAGGATCGTTATATTTCATTGCCAAATCTTCCAACTCGCTTTTAATGGTATAAAGCCCTAAGCGATGTGCAATGGGTACGAAAAAAAAGGAGGTTTCGGAAGATATTTTCCATTGTTTTTCTTGCGGCATAGCTTGTAGTGTTCTCATGTTATGTAATCTGTCTGCCAATTTTATCAAAATTACGCGAACATCTTCAACAGTAGAAAGCAATATTTTTTTAAAATTTTCAGCTTGTACCGACTGATCTACATCAATCACAATCTCTTCTATTTTAGTAAGTCCATCTACAATTTTAGCAACATCTTGACCAAACAAACCTTCAATATCTTTCAACGTATAATCAGAATCCTCTACTACATCGTGTAAAAGAGCGGCAATCATAGAAGTAACGCCCAAATTTATTTCTTTTCCAACAATTTGGGAGACAGAGATTGGATGATAGATATAGGGTTCTCCGCTTTTTCGGCGCATATCTTTATGAGCATCAACCGCTAATGTAAATGCTTTGTGGAAAAGTTTGCGTTGTTGCTTCGTAGCCCGAAAGGGGAGCAAACTGCACAGTTCCCGATATTTCGCTAAGATTGTCTTTTTTTCTAATGTCAGGTTCGGTATGTAAATTTCCATTTTAGTCTTTAATTTTCAGGTCTAATATTTGCAAAAAATCTTCAAACTCCTCATTCTGCTCTTTAAAATTCTGCAATTTGTCTTTCACATCGTAAATAATTTTTTTCGTTTCCAACTTCTCATTAGTTTCAACCACAATATCGTCTATTTTTTCATCGAAATGGGTGCGTAAGTATTCTAAAACATCTCTTATTTTGGCTTCAAAATGCTCTTTTTGGATCTCGTTCTTAACGATTACTTTGATGATATTATTTTCTATTTCGGGTAATGATTCTTTTAAAGAAAAATATACAGTAGGCACAGAAGAGAATATCTGCTCGAATAGAGTACGCCAGTGAGCGGGAAACTCCATGTTCGGCTCCACATTTGGTTTTAGCTCCACTTCTGTAGTTTTTTCCTCAATGTTTGGTTGGAACTCCTCCTCGGTCGTTTTTTTCTCAATGTTCGGTTGGGGTATCTCCACAGTCTCTCTTTTCTCGCTCCTTACATCAATAATATCTGTAATATCGGGTGTTTTTTTAACAACTATGGCGGGAGGCGCCACGAAGCCGCGTGAGGATTGCTGCGGCGTGGTGGAAGGCACAAAATTTTGAATGCCGACAGGCTGGGGTTCTGCGCTATTTCTCCCGTGATTGCCTGACGCTTGTAGTTAATTTATATACATAGTTGCCGTTGATCTGCATTAAACAGATTTCAACCGAAAGTCGTTTGTTTTGAGATAGTTTATAGTTAAAATCGCATTGATTGGCTAACTCTAAACCACGAAGCAACAATTGCTTGTCCGCTTTTTTTGATTGCTCAAGAAAACGTTGTTTCACAGAATCGGATACTTCCATTAGCTTGATAGTAGAACTGTTTTGCGACATTAACAACTGTCGGAAATGTGCAGCCAAACCGGAAATAAAGTGTTGACTATCAAAGCCACTATTGAGAATCTCATCAAAAAGAAGTAATGCGGCAGAAGAATCTTCACTGAATAGAAAATCGGTCATTTTAAAATAGTTATCTACATCTAATACATTCAAATGTTGGATGGTAGTTTGATAGGTAATATTGTTTCCTGAAAAGCTTACTAACTGGTCGAAAATAGAGAGTGCGTCTCGGAGTGCGCCGTCGGCTTTTGAAGCAACTACGCGCAAAGCCTCCTCTTCAGCTTGTACCGACTCGCTCTTTGCAACGAAAGCAAGGTGATTCATAATGTCACTGTCTTTAATTCGCTTAAAATCATATACTTGACATCGTGATAAAATTGTAGGGATTATTTTATGTTTTTCGGTAGTTGCCAAAATAAATTTTGCATAAGCAGGTGGTTCTTCCAAGGTTTTCAAAAAAGCATTAAAAGCCTGATTAGAGAGCATGTGTACTTCGTCTATGATATACACTTTAAATTTAGCGCCCTGTGGACTGATTCGTACCTGCTCCACCAAGGATCGAATATCTTCTACAGAGTTGTTTGAAGCGGCATCCAACTCATACACATTAAAAGAGGCAGATGCGTTGAACGATCTGCAAGATTCACATTGGTTGCAAGGTTCAAAATCGGGTGTGAGTTGTTGACAATTGAGTGCTTTGGCAAAGATACGGGCACAAGTGGTTTTTCCTACTCCTCTTGGACCGCAAAAAAGGAATGCTTGCGCTACCTGTTGGGTCATTATTGCATTTTTGAGGGTAGAAACAATGGCATCTTGCCCCACTACTGTATTAAAGACAGATGGGCGATATTTGCGTGCAGAAACAATAAAATTATCCATGTGATATAAATAACAATTTAACAATCAATACTTTAAATACTTCATTGATATTTTGCAAAAATAAGATGTTTTCTGAATTATAGCGTTAGTTTATATTTTTGGTTATGTTTTTTTCTCACCAATTTGAAAGTAAAGATTGTAAAATCTTCTTCATAATTTTCACATTATCATAAAATCCCGAAAAATTTTCCGCACCTGCTCCAATGGCAAAAACAGGAACGATGTTTCCGGTATGGTCATCTGAGTTAAATGTAATTCCTTTTTGAAAAACAAGCGCGCCTCCTGTTTCATGATCGGCAGTCACAACAATCAAAGTCTCTTTCGGGTGTTGCTCATAGAATTTTAGAGCTACCTCAATAGCCTCCGAAAACTCTTTTACTTCGCCGTACAATTCTTCAGCCAAATTGTCGTGGCATGCCCAATCTATCAGCCCTCCTTCAACCATAAAGAAAAAAGGGTGTTCTTGTTCCCACAGTTTCTCTATTCCCAATCGGGTAATTTGCGATAGGGTAAAATCGGTATTATTTTTTTTAATAGAATAGGGTAATTGTTTTACATCTTTTTCTTCAGATTGGATTAAAATATTTTTAGAGGATTTAGATTCGGAACACTGTGAGATAGAATTAGAAATAACATAATTATTATCTTTTAGAAGTGTAAAAACAGAGATTGAATCCTTAGGATTAGGGTTTAAAAACCCTGATCCGGCAAAGAATTCAAATTTGGAGTCAACGATTTGTTTGGAAATACTATAGTATTTTTTACGATTCAAGGAATTTGCGTAAAAGCCTGCCGGTGTGGCATGGTCAATACTCACAGATGTAGCAATACCAACTTTATATCCTTTTTTATGTAGCAATGATGAAATTGGAGTTAAAGTCTGTGTAGAATCGGGCGACATATTCAAGAGTCCGTTTATGGTTTTTTCTCCGCAAGCCAGTGCGGTTGCAGCAGCGGAAGAACAGGTAACAAGGTGGTCGGCAGAATGTGTAGTTGCAAATCCTGTGATAGGAAATTTCGAAAAACAGAGCGTTTCTCCTTTTTCTTTAGCTACAATTTCGCAATAAGTTAACGTTCCAAATCCAAAACCATCACCAATAAAGTAGAAAATATATTTTGGAGATTGCGCAGAACAGCTGAAAACCAGAAAGAGGCAAATAGAAAGCGATATAAAGTTAGTAAATTTTTTCATAATAAAATTCTCAATATAATTACGGATGCACAATTTTTAGATTTCTTGATTCCTGTTCTTTGGGCCAATACAGAGTTTTTCCGAGCATAGAGATTCCCCAGTATCCTCTAACGCGCAATTGTCCATCTTTTTCAAGGCGCATAAAGGCTTTGAATTTTCCTTTCTTTCCCGGATAAATAATAGTTGCATTTTCCCATTCGTTTTCTTTTGCATTAAAGGTCAATCCTTTCATAAATACCAATCCTTCAAATTGTTTTCGGTCCTCATCTTTAGTCCAAATCACAATCCCTTCGTAAGTTCCATTTCCGGCATTATAGATATATATTTGCGAAAGGGTGCCTGAGAAGGGGTCTTCATTGAGATAATACCCAACAATGTTATCAGGTTGGAGTTGAGCAATCAGGGTGCTTTTAATACCAAGAAGAATGACTAACAATGCTATTTTTTTTAAGAGTCTCATTTTTATTTTTTAAATTGAGTGCGAAAATAAAATTAATGCCACTTTTTATCGGTTACTTTTCACTTTCAATAATCTTTTCTACCCGTTTCAACAACTCTTTTTCGCGTTCTATTGATTTTTCAACGTACTCTTTGGTTTTGTTAACAATCTCTTCTGCAAATATTCTGTCGTCCAAGCCTGTGGTATTGATTTTTACATTCAAATAAGCTCCAATTACGGCAGCTTTTGCACAAAGCACGCCCACGCCGGCATCGGTTACTGAGTTTGGATTTCCTTTCTCAATCATAGCTTCGCAAAGGTCGAAAACATCGAATGCACGCTGCAGGGTTCTGAATGGAATTTCGATGGCGTATTTAGTGGCTTCCTCCATTGCTTTTTTGCGAACTGTTTTCTCTTCGTCAGTTCCTTTTGGCAATCCCATAGCGTTCATAATCAAATTGAATGAGTGAGTATCTTCATCCACCAACCAAAGCAGTTCATCTTTCAGCTTTTGTCCTTTCACAGCGTAATTAGAGAATTCTTCCCACCGCTCGTCCCAGCCGGGCTTGTGTGAAGAAAGATTAGCCACCATAGTTCCCAGCGCCGCGCCCAACGCACCCATGTAAGCGGCAATAGAGCCACCACCCGGAGCCGGACTCTCTGAGGCAGTTTCGTTAGCAAAACCTGCACAGGTCATATCCATCAATTTTTTTGAGGATTGATCTTTTTCCAACAGATATTCAATTACTTTATCTTCCGGATCAAATGGTTTTAGATCATCTAATCCCATAGATTTTACAGCAATTTTCATTACCTCTTTTTCATCAATTCCCAGCGAGCGTTGCTGTTTTTTCAGGAAATAGTAGCCTGCATCCATGAGCGCTTTTTTGGGGAGAAGTCCAACTATTTCCGTACCGGTAACCCGAATGCCGCGTGTTTCGGCTTTTTCACGAACCTCTTCAAAAGCTATGTGTAGCGGGGTAGCGGAAGTATTGGTAATATTCATAGAGACTTGTGCAATTCCGTATTCTTCAATAAACCAGCCAATTGCTTTTGTTCCTTTTAGAGTACCCGGAATCATGATGTTGTGTCCATTAGTATCAGCCATAATTTTTCCGGTAATTGGGTGTCCTTCTCTTTTTGGGCGTCCCATTTCGCGCACGTCGAAAGCGATTGCGTTGGCACGGCGTGTAGAGGTGGTATTCAGATTAAAGTTCACAGCAATCAGAAAATCTCTGGCACTAATGGCAGTAGCACCACTTTGTGCCACTGATTCTGTAAACTGAGAAGGACCAAAATCAGGCTTCCATTCTGGGTTTAGCAGTTTGTCTTTCAACCCTTCATATTCTCCACGACGACAGTTTGCCAAGTTTTTACGTTTCTCTTCATACGCCGCATTTTCATAACAATAGACGGGAATAGATAACGCTTCTCCTACTCTTTTGGCTAATTTTCGGGCATACTCTGCCGTTTCTTCCATGGTAATGTTTGCCACAGGAACTAACGGACATACATCGATGGCACCAAAACGAGGATGATCCCCATGATGTTGACGCATATCAATCAGCTCCTGTGCTCTCTTGATAACCTGAAAAGCGGTTTCTACCACTTCATTGGGAGTTCCTACAAACGTAACTACGGTTCTATTCGTAGAATACCCCGGGTCAACATCTAAAAGTTTAACCCCTTCCGACTTCTCGATAATGTTAGTAATCTGTTTAATAATCTCTAAATCACGTCCCTCGCTAAAATTAGGAACACACTCTATCAATTGTTTCATATCAATGAATTTTAAGCGGCAAAGAAACATCAAAAATTTGATTTTTTTTGTTTTTGCCATATTGGTTAGCTATTAAATTAGAAATAAAAAAAATGTAGATATTTGCACCCTTTTAAAAAAATAACAAATGTTACGAACTTGTACTTGCGGAGAGTTATCTATCTCTAATCTAAATCAAGAAGTTACCCTTTGTGGATGGGTGCAAAAAAATAGAAAATTGGGCGGTATGCTCTTTATTGATTTGCGCGACAGATATGGAATTACCCAATTGGTGTTTAATAGCGATCGGAACCCAGAACTGTGTAAAATTGCCGAACATTTCGGCAGAGAATGGGTGATTCAAGCCAAAGGAGTGGTGGCTGAAAGGTATAACAAAAATAAAAATATCCCTACCGGAGATATCGAAATTCTTGTCGAAGAACTATCTGTTTTGAATAGATCAGAAATACCGCCGTTTACTATTGAAGATGAATCAGATGGCGGAGATGAACTGAGAATGAAATACCGCTATTTAGATTTGCGCCGAAATCCTGTGAAAGAGAACATCATTTTTCGCCATAATCTCGGAATTGAAGTGAGAAACTATATGAATAGTATAGGGTTTTTAGAGATTGAAACCCCTTTTTTAATTAAATCAACACCCGAAGGAGCCCGCGATTTTATTGTGCCGTCTCGAATGAATCAAGGAGAGTTTTACGCACTCCCGCAATCACCCCAAACTTTTAAACAACTGCTGATGATTTCAGGATACGATAGATATTTCCAAATTGTACGCTGTTTTAGAGATGAAGACTTGCGCGCCGACAGGCAACCGGAATTTACCCAAATTGACTGCGAAATGTCGTTCGTTGAACAAAACGATATATTACAAACTTTCGAAGGATTGATTAAACATATCTTTAGAAAAGTTAAAAATATTGAAATTGAAGAGATCCCGCGCATAACTTTTGAAGAAGCGATGCGACTTTATGGCTGCGACAAACCCGATACTCGTTTCGATATGCAATTTGTAGAATTGAACGACAAATTGAAACACCGCGAATTTTCTGTTTTCAACAATGCAGAATTGATTGTGGGCATCGTGGCAAAAGGGTGCGCACACTATTCGCGAAAACAGTTAGACGCATTGACAGATTTTGTGAAACGTCCTCAAATTGGAGCCACCGGATTGGTGTATCTGCTTTGCCAACAAGAGGGTATCTATAAATCGTCGGTAGATAAATTCTATGATCAGGAAGATTTAAAAGAAGTGGCTGAAAAATGCAAGGCAGAAACAGGAGATCTCATCCTGATTATGTCTGGAGAAAAAGAAAAAGTGCGTAAACAACTGTGTGAGTTACGTTTGGAAATGGGAAAACAACTTGGCTTGCGCAAAGCCGGCATTTATAAGCCGCTATGGGTAATTGATTTCCCGCTATTAGAATGGGATGATGAAACCCAACGATATTATGCCAAACATCATCCGTTTACTTCACCAAAGCCGGAGCAGATACCGCTTTTAGACACAGACCCGGGCGCAGTGAACGCCAACGCCTACGACCTGGTAATTAACGGCTCAGAGATTGGGGGTGGCTCTATTCGTATCTATAACAAAGAACTGCAACAAAAAATGTTCTCTGTATTGGGCTTTTCTCCTGAAGAAGTCCAACATCAATTCGGCTTCCTAATGAATGCTTTCCAATATGGATGCCCGCCGCACGGAGGAATTGCCTTCGGATTCGACAGGATGTGCGCTATATTATGCGACTCCGAATCTATCAGAGACTTTATCGCATTCCCGAAAAATAACTCCGGCAGAGATACTATGCTCGATGCACCATCAACAGTAGCAAAAGAACAATTGACAGAATTGGGGATAACAATTGACAATTGACAATTAAAAATTAAAAATTAAGAGATATGAAAAAACCATTATTTATTCTTGTTTTAATGCTGAATATTGGTTTTTTTCTTCAGGCGCAAAACACTAATTTACCGGTGGGCGCTATTCCGGGTGTAATAGACGTTTCGC